>UEXM01000073.1_pt1 | contig 72679 bp, 57 predicted proteins | sample 1796661 | NCBI WGS metagenome assembly UEXM01 (sample SAMEA4772469, study PRJEB27181) | metagenome | reverse complement strand
AGACTTAGACATATTAATTGCAGGAGTTTTTAAATGAAGGTAGCTAGCGCGTGGTCAGGACATGACTGTTCATTTTGTATATTGGAAAACGGAAGACCAGTGGTACACGCAGAATACGAAAGATATATAAGAGAAAAGGAGCCAGCAGGAGATGGAGTACAATTCATGTTTGATGAACATAAGGATCATCAAGATATTAAATATTTTGCGACCAATCATTCTTTTTCTAAGCTAGAGAACCACCCGGAGTCTCTAAATAAGCTTAAAGGAATTATAAGAGAAAACGAAGGAGAGATGTATGTTATTGGGCACCACCAAGCTCACGCTGCCAACGCATTCTTCTCTAGTAACTTTGATGAAGCCCTGATCTTCACCATCGACGGTGGAGGTTTCGAGACCGCAAACGGTTCTATAACTTCTTTTACAGTGTGGAAGGGAGAAGGAACAAAGATAAAGCCAGTGCACGTCTTTTCGATCAATGATCTCAACATCGGTGGTGTATGGACTCGCGTCACTAGATACGTGTTCGGGCTGCAGTCAGGTTGGCCACGCGGACATCAAGCGGGTACAGTAATGGCCATGGCCTGTATGGGCGACAGAGAAAAGTATTATAAAGATTTCTATAGAATGTTGAGAACGGATATGGCTGCTGCCAGCTGGAAGCCACCGACGCAGCCTGCAGGTCCAAATGTTGGTACTGATCCAAAACATCCGTATCTTTGGAAATGGGCTGACATCGCGAAAGAGGGAGAACAAGCTCAGTTTGATTTGGCAGCAGGCCTTCAGGCAGCAACAGAGACTTATCTTAAGGAGACTCTGTCAATGTTTGTCGATGATCACAGTGACGTTAAGAATCTTTGCTTCGCAGGCGGAGTAACTCTAAACTCTGTAGCAATGGGGAAGATGTTAGATTGGTTTCCGGACAAGGAGTTCTATGTAACTCCGACTCCTCACGATGGGGGTTTGACTATTGGAGCAGCTCAATTTCTTTGGCACCATACGCTTGGGAATCCTAGGATCAAGTGGGAAGATAATTACACTCCTTATTTGGGGTGCGACCATTCTGATCTTGTCGAGAGTACAATTGAGAGTAGGAAAGACGACGTTGAGTCATCGAAGGTAAGCGACGATGAAGTGTTGGACCTGTTAGACCAGCAAAAGATAGTTGCGGTTTTTGGAGGCGGATCAGAGTCTGGCCGACGCGCTCTTGGTAACCGGAGCATACTTGCCGACCCTAGAAGCGAAGATATGAAAGAAATCATAAATGACAAGGTCAAGCACAGACAGTGGTTTAGGCCCTTTGCTCCTTCTATCTTGAGGGAGGAGACTGGTAAGTGGTTTGAGAAAGATATAGACAGTCCATACATGACCCATGTTATTAAGTTCAAAGAAGAAGTAAGAGATAAGGTTCCAGCAGTGGTCCACTTCGATGGATCAGCAAGGCTTCAAACGGTCACAGAGAACGACAACAAATGGTATTATAATTTTATTAAGAAATGGCACGCCAAGAGTGGTGTTCCGATCCTACTTAATACTAGTTTCAATGATAGAGAGCCAATTTGCGAAACCCCGGAACATGCAATAAACTGCTTCTTGGGGACCGAAATAGATTATCTTTATTTCTATGAACAAGGGCTCTTAGTAAAGAGGAGAAAATAATGAAAATTTTAGTTACCGGTGTCTTGGGAGTTATTGGAAGCAAGCTCGAAGAGATACTTAAGATTCGTGGTCATGAGGTGTTTGGCGTTGATCTTTACCATACAAGTAGGGTGTACGGTCATGGCCTAGGCAAGGTCAAGAGCGATGACTATTTCCGATGCGACATCGGAGAGTTCAGGCAGATTGAGCAGGTAATCGAATATGTAAAGCCCGATCTTATTTACAATTGCGCAGCAGAATTTGGACGATGGAACGGTGAAAACTTTTATGAAAAGGTGTGGAAGTCGAACGTAATCGGTATGAAGCACATTATTAGACTGCAAGAGAAGCACGGCTTCAAGCTTGTTCACTGTTCCTCTTCAGAGGTTTATGGGGACTACGAAGGGGTTATGTATGAAGACGTGTTAAATGAGACGCCTATCATCCAAATGAACGACTATGCAATGAGTAAAAGAGTAAACGAGATGCAGATACACAACTCAAGGTCTCAATTCGGAACGAACTCAGTGATGGTAAGGTTTTTTAATACCTATGGGCCAGGAGAATGGTATCACCCCTTCCGAAGTGTAAACTGTCTCTTTACGTATGACCTTCTGAACGGAAAGCCAATTACGGTATTCAAAGGACACTCTAGAACTAGCACATATATCTATGACAGTGTAAGAACCTTGGCAAACATTTCAGATAATTTTATTGACGGGGAAACATACAACATAGCGTCTGATCAAGAGCATACTATTGAAAATCTTGCTGAGCTTCTGGTAAAATATACAAAGGCAGATGCGTCTTTGGTGGACTACAGAGAGCATGGAGAAGTCTTGACAACAAAGCATAAGCACGTTGATGCTTCGAAGTCGGTAAGAGATCTAGATCACAAAAACACTGTCTCTCTCGAAGAGGGTGTGTGGGAAACCGTACAATGGATGAAAGAGCATTATAGACTATGATTTGGAATGAAATACTTTGTTTGGGAGACTCCATTACTTATGGAGCCAGAGACGAATACGCTAGGTCTCCCACTATTGAGTTGTCGAAGATAATGAAGGAAAAGACTGGAGAGGTTTACATTTGTCACAATCACGGCATAAGTGGTGAAACAAGCGTAGACCTCCTTAAGAGAACTTGGAGAGCGGCCTCTGCTCACAAGGTCGCAAACATTGCATTCATTATGATCGGCACAAACGATACCCAAAAAGCAATACCTCCGGAGGTATATGAAGATAACTTACGTCAAATAATTGACATATGTAAGATTAATGGAATGCACATTATCATATCCACCCTCCCGAAGCTTGGCATGACTCCCCTTTATTACAAGAATTCTTACTTGATTAATTCATATAACTCTGTTATAATGAAGCTATCTAATGAACTCGGCCTAGACGTGTGTGATATGTCTGGTGTCGAAAAGCATTATGTTGACGGTGTTCACTTTACGAACGCCGGCCATAAGGAGATAGCAAATAGATGGGCGAACAAGATCCTCACGTCACAAACCTAAAGACACTCGTTGTTGGGTGCACTCCCTTAGCAAGAAAAGTTGTAAACCTTTTAAAGAAAACCTCAAATCTTGTTGGGGTTGTGAGCTTGCATCCGGACAAGGGTTTAACAAAATCAAATTATGATTCTTTGGCAGATATATGTGACCCATTCTTAACAAAAGACATCAATAATGCACAAACGACAAAATGGATAAAATCAAAGAATCCAGAAGTCATCGTCCAGTGCGGATGGTCTCAAATATTCAAACCACACATTCTTGACATTCCATCGAAGTATTGTATTGGAATACATCCGTCGCCACTCCCAGAGGGAAGAGGCGCAGCAATAATCAATTGGAAGATAATAGAGAGCAACGGGATACCAGTTGAATGGGGTAACAGTCTTTTTGTTATGGAGCCAAAGACAGACACTGGAGCAGTGATAGACTTCGAACCTTTCACGATAGAGACCAGAGACGACATCCGGACAGCATACCAAAAGGTTGATAAAACAGCACTAATTATGCTGGAGAGAACAGTAAAAAAGATATCAGAAAATAAAGAAAAACTAAAAGTACAAGATAAGGCTAAAGCAACTAGATACTATAAAAGAACGCCAGAAGATGGTAAGATAGATTTATCTTGGCCTCCGATAAAGATCAGCGACTATGTGAGGGCTTTGACTCATCCGTATCCGGGCGCTTGGCTCGAAACAAAGCTAGGTAAGTTATTTGTTTGGAAAGTTTCGATAGATTCGTGTAAGATTCATGGCCAACCCGGTTTGATATACCAAATTAGAAAAGGCAAGGGAATGCTGGTAAAGGTTGATGGATTTATGTGCGCCTGGTTGGAGAGGGTTTCGTTTGCCGGCGTCGAGCAGTGGGCTGATGAATGGGCATTGTCAGCTGGACTGAGAGAAGGAGAAAATCTAATTGAAAGCTAAAATTGTACACGTCGTTGGAGCAAGGCCAAACTTTGTAAAGGCCGCTCCAGTTATCAGGAGCATTAAGGAACTGATGCCCGATGCTGAACAGATTTTAATACACACAGGCCAGCACTATGATAAGAGCTTGTCGGGAGTTTTCTTTTCTGCTTTGGAGATGCCAAAGCCAGACATTAACCTTAAGATTGGGTCTTCAAAAATGCAAGGACAGCAAGTTGCAGATGTCGTTGTTGGGATAGAAAAATATCTTAGTACAAAAAATATTAATTTACTGATAGTGTATGGAGACGTAAACTCTACATTGGGAGCAACACTAGCTGCAGTTAAGATGGGGATAAAAGTAGCACATGTCGAATCTGGTCTGAGAAGCTTTGATCGCAAAATGCCTGAAGAGATTAACAGAATGATCGTAGACAGGGTCTCTGATTTCCATTTTGTAACTGAGCACTCTGGCATACAGAATTTGGTAGAAGAGGGTCATGACCCTCATAATATGACTTTGGTCGGAAACACAATGATAGATTCTCTCTACAGAGTGCTAGACTCAATACCAGAGGCAAAATACGACTATGAATACGTCCTAGTGACCCTACATCGACCTTCGAATGTTGACACAGAGGAAGGCCTCAAAAAGGTAATAGACATATGTGATTCAATCGATACAAAGATTGTATTCCCTATGCACCCAAGAACTAGGAACAGTCTAAGTCGCTTAGGGTTGTTGGAGGAAGTATTAAGCAATCCAAATATGGAAGTCGTAGACCCGGTCGGGTACTTTGAGTTTGTTTCTTTGATGAAGAACAGTTTAGTTGTTTTGACTGACTCTGGTGGTATCCAGGAGGAAACAACTGCTTTGGGTATCCCTTGCTTGACATTGAGGAAGAACACAGAAAGGCCGGCAACTATTCACGAAGGAACAAACAAGTTAGTTGATACAAAAGAGGATATTGTGAAAAGTATAAAAGCAATCAAAAAGAGTAAAAACAAAACACACAAGAAACCGACTCTTTGGGACGGCAAATCAGGACCAAGAATTGCGAATGTCGTAAAAAGACTTATCAAACATGGAGAAGTATAATGGCGTATACCCACATAGACCAAAAAATAGAAAAGGAGTATGATAGTGAGTGAATTACCAAAGGTGACATTTGCGTTTGTCAATTGCAATAGGCTACACTACCTCAAGAGTTGCGTCGAGTCTTTTTTGCAATGCACTGAAGATTATGATAATAAAGAGATCATCGTTGTTGATAATGCATCAACAGAGGATGGTACAGATGAATATTTAGAAAGCCTGAAAGACAGAGGATTCAAGGTATTCGTCCAAAAGGAGAGAGATCCAGCAAACGAATATGCGAAAGCACTAAACCTTATTGCAGAGAACTCCACAGGTGAATATGTGGCACCAATTCCAGCAGATGTTCAGTTCGTTGTAAAAGGTGGGTGGCTTCAGGAGTACGTCGAGTTCTTTCAGAAGTACGAAGACACTACCGGTTGTATTTCATTTGATGCACAAAGGAGAATAAGAAACTCTATGGGAAGGTACTCCAACCTCTTGGGAGATGGTGATTTTAAGTTCTTATATCACTTTAACCGGAACCCTGTTATGGGAGCTATGAATTGTATGGTTACAAAAGAGATGCTTGATACAATTTATCCTTGGGAAATCGTTAATGATTCTCACGAAGGTGGAGGAGACTCTGAAACTAAAATGCTAAAGAGAGTTGCAGAACTAGTCAAGTCGAAGAATATGACTATATTCTATGCTTCGCCTGTTATCCCTGTGTCTGTCGGCATCTTTAACGACAAAGGTGGAAACGCAAGAGTGCGTGGAAGACAGAGGTTTGGAGACTACTGGGCTCCACCGGGAGACGATACAGGGGTGTGCTATTACAAGATTCATGACTTTGAGCCTTTGGTCGAAGAGCATATGGATCAGCCTTATCCAATGCCGATTGAGGACATCACTGAAGCGATTGAGTGGACTTTGCCGATTGATGAAAAGGGGCACTGGATCAAGCTAAAAGACTCTCCGGATATAGTCGGCATCGAAATATGAAAATATACCTGAACCGCAAACCAAAGACTGGTCCTTGGGGTGGAGGAATAAAAACCGTCAACAAGCTAGTAGATAAGCTTGAAGATGAGGATCATGAAGTGGTTTTCGACCTCCAGCCTGGAATCGATATAATTTTCTGCATTGACCCTAGGCCGAATGACATCGGAGAGTGGTATCAGAACTTTTTGAATTACAAGTCGAGCTTCCCAGAGTGCAAGATAATACAGAGAGTCGGAGATTTAGGAACCCACAGCAAGCCAGAGCTTACAAGGTTGGTAAAGCAAACATTAAACCTTTCAGATTATTTTATCTTTCCGAGTGAGTGGGCAAAAGAGTGGATAGGGTTTGCTGGAGAAAACTGTCGAGTTATCCACAATGCTCCAATGGACGTGTTTCATCTACACAAAAATGTGGAATCAATAATAACAGGCAAGCCAAAACTGATAACTCACCACTGGTCGACAAATCCGAAAAAGGGATTTCACCTGTATAAACAGCTAGACGAGCATATCCAAGAAACTGGAGAATTTGAGTTTACATATGTCGGAAGACTTCCTGAAGATATTAAGCTAACCAATTACAAGCCTCCAATGGGTTCTCAATTGGTCGCCAAAGAATTGCAAAAAAACGATATTTATATCACGGCATCGATTGAAGAAGCCGGCGCCAATCACGTACTGGAGGCTTTGGCTGCTGGTCTTCCGGTCGTGTATCACAAGGATGGTGGCAGTATTAACAACTATTGTCACAAATATGGAGAAGAGTACTCTTCGTTTGAAGATATGCTTAAAAACATTCGCAGAGTCATTTATCATTACAGAAGTTACAAAGAAAAATTGTTTAAGTACATAATCGACAATGATGACATTGTTAAAGAATATATTGAGATTATAGAGGAGGTTTGTCTTGAAAAAACCAAAGATAGCAGCATTAATAACAGCTAGCGGCGGCATCGGTTCTCATTTTGTCCTTCACAAATTGCAAGGACACCCCGCGCTAGTTACCCTCAAAGAGAGTTCTTTTCGAAGTCAAGGGGGCACCACAAAGGGTGACTTTAAGCACTATTTAGCAGTGCAGAGTAGCTTTCCATCTGGACAGCTATACACAGAGCAACTATTACCAAAGAAGGATTTAGACTCCAGTGTTGAGTGGCTTATAATGAACAAGCCTCCACTCAAAATGATAAACTATCATCGTACGTTTCATCCGGATATCCCGGTACTTTATATTTTTAGAAACCCTGTTTCATTTTACTATACTTGGATCAAGAAATGGAAAGAGTATGGAGATAGAAGATACGGCAGAAATGTAACAGACGAAGAAGTATTTGAGTGGTTTAAGGCAACTTTTATGTCTTCTCTTTACGAGCTTGCTCAAAACTTTGACCCCAAGAGGGATAATATAATAAGCTTTGAACACTTCTTCAACGATGTCGACGGAGAGCTGGCAAGAGTGTTTAAGTGCTTGGACGTTCCTGTTGTGAGTTCGAGTGATCTGGCTGTGCTAGATGAATGTAATGTTTGTGGCTCTGAAAAAATAGAGAGAAAGTCTTCGTCGATCAGGGAAGGGAGGAAAGAGGATGTCCTGTATTGCCAGCGACATGGCTTTATCTTAGGGCCTGGAGAATATAACTATATAAGAAAGGAAGATCCATCTTTCTTAAACAAGTGGAAAGAAAACTCTGACGCAAAGACAATATCAAAAAGATTTGAGGATATCTTTGGACAAGAGTTGATTAGCTATTTTTCCGAAGAGGCATACTTGCAAGACAAAGATAGATCAGAATATGATCTACTGATGAAAAACTTTTTGTGGGGACTTAAGGTTTGAAGTACAGAGTAAACATAAGTATTGATGACGTTTCACCCCACCCTAAGGCATCTGTAAAGGTTTTAGACCGCTGTACGGAGCTTATAGAGGCCTTCCCGGACATTAAAATAAGCCTTTTTGTACCTATCGCATATTGGAGAACTCAGAGGCTAGGAGTGGCAACACCAGAGCCACTTGTCATCTGGAAGTACCCTGGCTTCTGTGATGTCCTGAAGAACTTGTCTCCAGACAACTTCGAGGTTTGTTATCACGGATATTATCATGGTATACCGGGAGAAAATGACAATAATGAATTTTTGGATATAGAGTACGATGAGGCAATTAAAAGAATCAAGTCTATGAAAAGTCAAGTGGCAAAGGCAGGCCTGCAAGACGTGTTCAAACCAATATTTAGACCACCAGCTTGGCGGATGGGTCCACAAGCTTGGGAGGCGCTTAACGACGAGGGCTTTGAGTTGTTTGCAGTAACCGACATTGATTATGCAATAAAGTCCTATCAGGGTAAAGACAAGGAATATAAATCGAATTATTCGACTATCTTTCCACCATTCCGGCCTCTTGAACTCAAGGAGAGCTGCGGCATCGTGTACCACGCCTGTGAGTGGGACAGAAACTATATGAGCTGGACACACACTCAAGAATTGATAGAGATGCTGGACAACGACAAGGACAATATAGAGTTCGTTTTTATGGAGGATCTATAATGGGTATGACCGACCACTTCATAATCCCAAGATATGGACAATGGGTTGGAGAGTATGTAAACAATAATCTAAAACCAGGAGGTAAAATAGCTTGGCTTGGCCAACAACAGAGAGGTAAGTATTCTGATATGCTCCTGGCGATTGAAAAACACATAAAAATAAAAGATCTAGAGCATCACTTTTACGATATAGAGAATGACAATCACCCTCCGGAGAAAAACCAATGGGACGCTCACAAAAGCTGGGAAGGCCAAGTGGAGGGTTACGATCTCGTGTTGGGACTTAGGATCACATACCTTATTCAGTCCTCTTCAGGCCTTGTTGCTAATCTAAAGTACGCAGTAGAGAAAAATAAAAAAGTTGTATTCGACTTCAGCTCAGGCAACCTATTTGATCTGGGCGGAGGAGAGAAGCGCCAGGCTTGGAAGATTGGTAGTAAAAACTTGATACCACATCTTGCAGATATTCTACCCGAAGAAGTTGTTGATTACGAGGTCCCGGACATTGACCATTTATTGACAACGGATATGCTAGCAGAGGCAGGGCTAAAGCTGAAAGATCTAAAAGTGACGAAAGATCCGGTCAAGGGAAGATACTATATGTTAACGGAGATAACTAAAGTATGAATTTTTTGTTGATGGAAATGACGCACCTAAGATATTGGATGCCACTGGTGATTGAAGGAAACAGACGCAAGATACAATCTACATTCTATATTGGCCCATCTCACAAGTACAACTGCCCTATGCGTCATGAGGCTGTCCTTAGAGACTTGGCGCAAAGTCACAATATCAATATCTTGCCGCTCTCTGCAGTAAAAAGCTCTTGTGGTCTTTTGTTCTCCAGTGAAAAGACTGGAATAAACATCGTAAAAGAGGCAAAAAACACAAAGAAAATTGTTGCAACGTACCAAACAGACTTTATTGAAAGTTACCACCTGTATGTTGATCACGTAGACCACGTTCTGATGCCTAGTAAGTTTTGTGCAGAATATTATGGACTAACAACTGAGAAGAACCTGTTTTTAGGGATCTCTAAATATGACATTGATCTTGACAAAGAAAGAATATTAGAGAAGTACTCAATCCCCAGAGATAGTAAGAACGCATTAATCGTTTGGCCCAAGCGTAGAGACGAGGGTCAAGTCGATATGGAAAAGATTTTTCTAGCATTAGAGAGTCAAGGGTACACCATAATCATAAAGACGAGAGGGAAAGATCCACTAACAAACGAGGCACAGCAGAAGTTGAAAGATACTGGTAATTTCTACTTTGAAGACACGTCTTGGCACCCACACACGACGCAGGAGCTTTTGGAGGTGAGTGATTTAGTTATTAACTTTGGATCGACAACAATAGAAGAGTGTGTTATGCAAGATGTTCCACTGATAAATTTCGATATCAAGCCCGAGTTTAGAAACGGAAACAAGAAGCAATTCAGGGTGACTCACGATTACTTATATAATTATAATTACTGTGTAGATATGCCAAAGAGTTTCACTGTTCCACAGATGATAGCAGCAATAGGACACTTGACAACAGCAGACTTGTCTTCAGAGTTCAAAGAGGCAAGACAAAAACACCTTTTTGATTACAAAGGTTCTTGCAAAACAATACTTGATATGTTATTATACCAACCATGATTGAAGGACTTATGACAGGCTTAGCCGACTTAATCGACGCCAAGACGCCAAAAATAGTAGCTATCATCCCCGCACGCGGCGGGTCGAAAAGATTAAAAAGAAAAAACATATATCCTATCTGGGGAAAACCAATGCTCTATTGGGCAGTTAAGGCAGCAAAAGAAAGCTCGCACATCACTGACGTGTGGGTCACAACAGAAGACGAAGAGATAGAGAGAGTAGCTCTCGAAGCCGGCGCAAGAGTCCACAAGCGGGACCCAAAGTTGTCAGAAGACCATGTATATAAGATGGCAGCAATTAGAGAAGCTACCAGTTTTATAGAGAGAAACTATTACAAGCCAGAAGTGGTCGTCTCTCTACAGGCTAACTCACCTGAGATGACGGGAAAGATTTTAGATAACGCAATAGAATCGTTCATCATCAACGAAAGAAACGAACTTATCAGTGTCGACCGTGGTCTGATGATGAACGCAGCCTTTCGGATAATGAAAAACTGGTATGTATATCAGAGAGAGCTTAGCACTAAAACGGGCGCCTTTATTTGTGATGTAGAAGACGTACACACCATTGACGATGTTAATCGAATAGAGAAAAACAGTGTTCGAAGTCCCTAAAAAAGTATTGATATTTGCCGCACATCAAGACGATGAAACAATCGGCTGTGCAGGCACAATCAGGAAGTGGTCTTTTGCAGGATCAGAGATCGATGTTTGCTTTATGACTGACGGAGCAACAGGGCTGGAGCAGGGAACTGATGACGGCAATCTGGAAGCGACTAGAGATGCTGAAGCATTGCGCGTTGCAATGATACTGGGAATCAGCAAGGTTCATAATTTACGCCTACCCTGTCAGAGAATATCAAACAAGCAGGCAAACTTCCACAAGGTCATAGCAAAGATTAGAGAAGTCAAGCCAGACCTTGTCATAACTCACAACCCAGTCTGTAAACATCGCGATCACAAGAGAACTTCAGCATTGGTCGAAGAAGCATGTTGGAAAGCGTCAGAGAACATCTTAGAAGAACTCGGAGAGACGCACAATGTAAAAGATCTTTGGTCGTTCGAGATATTAGATCCTCACCCTAATCCGGATATCGTTGTAGATATAACGGACACATATGAGTGGAAAGAGGCAGCAATGGCAGAATATTGCTCACAATTGGGGATTTTAAATAAAATAATGTCCTTTATCGACGGTTTAACGAGGGTTCGTGGATACTCCATAGGGGTAGAACGCGGCGAAGGCTTCACCAGAATGGGAAGAGTGCCAGTAAAACTATGAACTATATCGCAATAACTTCAGATAATCTTCGACATAGAGAGTTTATAGAGAGAATAGGCAAGCACATTCAATTGTCTCACATCGTTGTTGTGTCAAAACCGGAAGGCAATAAACAGTTTAGGGCATCGGAGAATAAATTCTTCGGAGATAAGGACTTTGAACCAGTTAGTGCAAAGATTGTTCAGTGCACGAAAGAGCAGTTAAGGTCAAAAAGAATGAAGAGATTGTTGTCAGAAATTAATCCTGAAATTTGTTTTGTTTTTGGCGCACCTCTTTTGAAAGAAGACCTATATAATATCCCTAGAAGGGGATGCGTGAACATCCATACGGGCTTAGTACAACATCATCGAGGGGTTGACAGTCCTTTTTGGGCTATCGACGAAGGCAGGTTAGATACTGTAGGGGCAACTTTACACTTTATTGACAATTCTATAGACGGTGGTCAGGTCGTTGCACAAAGAAATACAACAGGCTTAACAATAGAAGACAATCCAGAAGATATTTTTATGAGAACTTGCAACACAGGGTTTGACATTTTGGAAGAAAGCATATATAATATATTATATGATTCGGTTACAGCGTGCCCACTGGAACAAAGAGGGAAGCTGTACCAAACAAAAGATATGAGTTTTGAAAAGATGCTGGAGATAAGGTGCAAAACCCCTCCTCTCTTAAAGGAGTATTTAAATGGAAATAATAGTTGACTTATGTAACCAACACTTCGGATCCACATCCGAGTTGAAAAGAATGGCACTCAACGCTTGGTCAGCAGGCGCAGATGTTGTAAAGATCCAGCTAATGGATTCTGAAAAGTTCTTTGGAAACACAGATAAGAAGTATCGTGACATTAATTTTGAGACCTTCGCTCAGCTTAAAGAGTTCTGCGATAGCTTGAGCATTCCTTTGATGGCCACACCTTTTGATATGGATCGCCTTAGCTGGACAAAGACTCTAGGAATCAAGAGACACAAGATCGCAAGCAGAACAGTAAAGGAAGACCCCAAACTTTGTGAGGCAATCCTTAAAGAAAACAAACCAACCATCATTTCAACAGGAGCTTGCGCTAAGGGGGAATTTCCATTTGGCCACGGTGAAAAAATAAGATATCTTTTTTGTGTGTCAAAGTATCCAACCTTTTTACATGACGAAGCCCTAAAAGAAATGCCAGAGAAGTTTGAAAAGGGGTCGTACTTTGGATACAGTGATCACACAATAGGCATCGCAGCACCACTACAAGCTCACTTTAGCGGAGCAAAGATATTAGAGAAACACTACAGTAATAATACGTTAGCGCAATCAAGATTTGAGGGAGGTCACTTAGGGTCGTTCGATCAAGAATCTCTAAAGAAGTTCAAAGACCTAACGAGAGAATTAGAAATTATCAGGAGTAAATAATGATACCAGAAGTATCAATAATCGTAACGAATTATAATTATGGAAAATATATATCTCGTTGCTTGCGGAGTTGTTTGAACCAGGAAAGATTACTGTTTGAGGTCATAGTTGTCGATGACTGTAGCACAGATAATTCGTCCGAAATGATTCGGCCATTCTCAGAGCAGATTAGGTTTTTAAAAACTGAAAAGAATTCTGGCGTAGCTGTCGCAGCTAATTTAGGAATCCAAAACGCTAGAGGTCAGTTCTTTTTTAGGGTTGATGCTGACGATTACATTAATAAAGATATGGCGTATATGATGAAGAAGTATCTTGAATCAAATCATGATGCCTTTTGTGTTTCTTCAGACTATGTGATGGTTGATGATTACGAGAACACGATTGAGAGAAAATATGCTGAAAATGAAAACATATCTTGTGGTATAATGTATCGTAGAGATTTGTTTTTGGATCTTGGAGGTTATAACCCTAAGATGAGACACAAAGAAGAGGTAGAGCTTAGAAAGAGGCTCGGAGATAAATATAGTATTCATCACCTGAAGATTCCATTCTATCGTTATAGGATGCACAATACCAACAAAACAAAGCAACCAGAATATAAGACTTGGGAAGTATAAAATGGCAAGAAAAATTTTCATAACAGGGTGCGCAAAGACAGGCACAACATTACTCTTGAGAATGTGCTTTGGATTCAAAGACACTGAAGTAGCCTATAGGACTGGGTTCAACGGTCACGAGCTACCTTTAAGTGAATTTGTCAATTTAGATTCCGACAAGAGATTCCTTATTGGGAAAAGGCTTCCTCCGTGTGTTTTGAGTAATCTGGAAGAGCCAGAGTTCGAAGACCAGATTGAGTGGATAAGAAAAAATGATATTGGAATCATCAATGTTATAAGAGACGGACGCGACGTTGTCCTGTCAGACGGCAACTATGTTAAGCCTGAAAGGTATCTCTCGGCAATGAAGCAAAGAGAGAAATATTCAGACATCATTGATTACGAAGTCCGGTATGAGGATCTTGTTAAGTCTCCAAATAGAATTCAAGAGAACATTAGCAATATCTTCGGTATTCAAAGAAAAGACCACTTTTCTAATTATCCAGAATATGTTGATGATTGGGTTTTCGACTGGAATGTCTCGGTTCTTGCTAGGGCTGGGAAGGGCGATAAAACGGATTACGGGAAGAGAAAGCTAAGTGCGAAGGGGATTGGTAGAAACAGGGACGCATACAAGGATATTTGTACACCAGAAGAGCTGGTCTCTTTTGAGGAAGAGTTGAAAAAGGCAGGCTACACCTAATGAATCTACTAGTTACCGGACATAAGGGCTATATTGGCGGCAATCTTTTTAGAGAGTTAGAAGCCCTGGGCCACAATGTCATGGGGATTGATTTAAAAGAAGATGAAGATATCTTGAACGGCTTCAAGCAAAAGCACTATGACTTCAAACCAGAAGTGGTTTTCCATTTAGCAGCAATTCCTAGAGTCGTATATAGTATTGAATTCCCGGTGGAAGTTATGCACAACAATGTCCATTCGACTTCTTTGGTATTAGAGTTTGCAAAAGAAGTAGGAGCAATGGTAGTCTACTCCAGTTCTTCTTCAGTGGAAGGCAATGGTAGCGGACCAGAGAGTCCATACGCTTTGTCGAAGTACGTCGGAGAAATTGAGACTCTTTTGTACAATCGTCTTTACGGGCTGGACACTGTTGCTCTTAGATACTTTAACGTGTATTCTGTTGACCAGGTTGCCGAAGGTCCATACGCTACTTGCGTGGCGAACTGGAGAAGGTTTATTCAGGATGGTAAGACGCCATATATAACAGGTGATGGAGAACAGAGAAGAGACATGGCTCACGTTAGTGATGTCGTTTCTGCTAATATTTTTTGTATGAACAACAGATCCAATAAAGATCTACTAGGAAAAGCGCTGGATGTTGGAACAGGAAATAATATTTCTTTGAACCAGATGAAGTCAGCAGTGTTAGAGTCTTTGCCGGATCTAGATTTCGAGTATGTTCCCGACCGACCTGGAGATGTCAAATTGACAAGGGCAAATATTCAACCTCTTTTAGATCTAGGTTGGACACCAAAAGTGAACATATCAGAAGGGATAAAGAAATGTTTTTCGGAGTTTGTAGATGAGTGATATTAAGGCAGTAGGAGTCATTGGGAATGGCTTCGTAGGACAGGCGATAGGCTTCGGTTTTGTACCGGTGTTACCCGTACACGTCCACGACAAGGACCCTCTTCGAAGTATGAATTCTTTAGAGGAGACGGTAAACGGGTCAGACATTATCTTTGTTTCGGTCCCGACTCCAATGAATAAAGACGGATCAATAAGCTTGGCCATTGTCCGCGCTGTGCTGAGTGACATTGGTCGTGTCAATACAAGAGATGACAACGTAGTGATCATTAAATCAACAGTCACTCCGGGGACGACAAAGTCCTTGTGCGAAGAGCATCCAAACCTGAACATTGTATTTAACCCAGAGTTCCTCACAGAACGACATGCAAAATACGACTTTCTAAATCAGGCAAGAATTGTATTGGGTGGAGAGCCTGCACACACGGAACGAGTAGCTCAATTATATAGATTGAGGTTTAAGCACTGCAACATTATGGAGATGGACCACAATACAGCAGAATTCGTAAAATATTTTAATAATGTTTTCTTCTCTGTTAAGGTGGCCTTCGCCAATGAAATGAAGCTTGTGTGTCAAAAGGCTGGAGTCGACTGGGATTTAGCCCTCGCAGGCTTTGCAGCTGACGGTCGCGTCGGTGATTCTCACCTTAACGTCCCAGGCCCTGACGGCAAATGGGGATTTGGAGGGAGTTGCTTTCCAAAAGACATAAACGCTTTCATCGACTTTGCAGACAAGTGCGGAGTAAACGCCAATGTGATTAAAGCAGCTTGGCAAACAAATCTAGAAGTTCGACCAGAGAAAGATTGGGAAAATCTAAAAGGACGAGCAGTAGTAGAAGAAAAGGAGAAATAATATGAGAATTTCAGATCAGGCATTAGGTGCCATCATGATGGCTTTGCAAAAGTCATTAATAGAGCAGACAGATATCGTACCAGTTTTGAGAGAGTTTAATTTTCAAGTAAATGAAAATGAAGAGCTTACTGTTATGAACCCTCCTGTTTTTAAGTTTGATCAAGAGCCTATCGAAGCGGCTAGCAAGGTAGACGAGAACTTTAAAACAGTTGGTAGTGATTAATGCCTAGGTATACTTATCACTGTAGTGAATGTGATAAAGCATTTGAAATAATGCACTCGATGAAAGAGGAACAGGAAGAATGTATCTTGTGCTCCTTCAAGGGTAAATTAGAAAAGATACCAGCACTTATCGGCGCCCTGAAGCCGCCAGAGAGAGACGCTAAAGTTGGTGATGTCGTAAAAGATCACATCAAACAAGCGAAAGAAGACTTACGCGAAGACAAGAAGTCTTCGAGGCAGGAGATGGAAAAGAAATGACATATTTAGTTATAGCATTGATTTTATCTGTTTTGATTAACGGAGTCGCGATCTGGTACGCTGTCTTATGTGCACGTAAGTTGCTGGTTGTTTCAAGTAACTTATACTCCCTACAGGATGAGTTTACCGCATTTCAAGCGCACGTCGAAGCGCTTTATGAAACTGAGATGTATTATGGTGATGAATCGCTAAAAGCGTTGATTGACCATACGAAGAGCATTATAGGTGAATTAGACAAGTATGAAGACATTTTTATGCTTGTCGTCGAAGATGAAGAAATAAACGAGGACTTAAATCTTGACCAAGATACTGAAGAAGAAGAGGAAGAAGCGAACTAAGAATTATTACTTTACTAAGGTTCATGAAAATGCAATAGTAGAGTATACGAAGACTGATGATAACAAAATCAGAACAAGGCTGTACGTCGATTTTATACAGCCAGCCTTCCACGAGATGGTTGAAAAGATAACTTATACCTATAAGTTTACAACTTTGCCAAATATCGACCCTTTAAAAGAGGAGTGTAAGATATGGCTAACAACGATTCTTGATAAGTATGATCCGAACAAGGGATCAAAGGCTTTCTCTTATTTCAGTGTGGTAACAAAGCACTGGTTTATTCACAAATTAAAGAAGAATTCAGCAAGAACAAAAAAAGAAATCAGCTATGAAGAGCTGATATATGAATCCGCACACAGAGACTTGGTTACGGATGACGACACTTACATTGACCTGAGGGAACAGCAAGAGTTCTGGCAATCTCTTTTGTTTGAGATTGATCGTTGGGATTCGATGGACTTGAAAGAAAATGAGAAGAGAGTGGTTGAAGCTGTAAAGGTTCTTTTAAACAGTGCAGATCAAATAGAAATCTTTAATAAGAAGGCTGTTTATCTTTATCTCCGCGAGCTGACTGGCCTCAATACGAAACAAGTTGTAAATAACCTAAACAAGCTTAGATCTAAATATCGGATTTTTAAAACGAAATGGGATCGCGGTGCCTATGAAAAAAGATGATCTAGGCTAATTAATAATGTTATGGATAAACTACAAGAATTTATAGAAAAATCAATTGACAACATCAAAGAAGACAGAGCTGTCACAAAAACGCTCTTAACCAGCCTGATGAAGTATATGGTTGTATCTGAAGATCGCCATAAAGAAGTCGGCATGATCGCCGCAAAATACGTAGAAACATTACAAAGATCTAATGAGCAGTTAGTTAAGCTGACTGCGTTGATGCAAAAGCAAACCTCTGGAAACGAAGAGATGACAGAGGATGAGAAGAATGATTTATTTGATCTGATTCAAGAAAACGGAGAAGATAAAGATGGCTAAGGGCGATTGGCTAGATCCTGAGTGGGGTACTGATGGGGAGTTGTCAAACACCACATCTAAGACTGTATCTAATACAAAATATGGTCTAGCCACGGGCGCAGACATGATGGGAATGACCAAGGCAATGCTGGAGGACTACTACACTCCGCGTCGCCCTGACGACGGTGTCACTGGTGTCCGACCTGCAATAGTAATCCACTCAGAAGAGATGGAACTAGGAGAAGTCCCAGACCCTGTTTTGAAGGATATGATAGACCTTTTGGATGGGGCAAAACTAACAAGCAAAGTATTGGTCGTATACGCCGCTCCAGCCGGCGGATCAAGCTCTATGTTTCCAAAGCCAAAATGCAAAGACGACACAGCAAGTAAGATCCGCTTCCCAAGGTTTTACAAATTCAGCACAAACAACGATGCCAGCGCCAACCGCGCCGCTTGGTTGGGCAAGCCTTGTAACGTCGAGATAACAGATAAAATAACTCACGCTTTTGGCGTGTTTCACGGTATGGCCGAAACTGAATTAGAATCAATGTCCGCCAAAGAGGAGTTCCTCTATAGAGCAGGATTCGCATCAGTAGTTTCTTCAGGCGACTGCGACGGCAAAGGCCTTTCACAAATTTTTGATACGATTGGTGTCGCTATTGACACGGCAGCAAACATGGCTCAGTTCACCGAAGAAGGCCCAACCCGCGCCGCCGCGACCGTTGCTGGTTTGGGTTACCATACTTCAGTTCCGATGGTGGATTTTGGAGAGCGCGGAGGCGGAAGGATAAAGAGGAACAAAGAACCAAAGGCCAGAGACTTAAAGACGTTTGAAGGAGTCAGAGGCCGCGACGGAAAGAAAAGAAGGCACAAATTGGAAACCAACACTTTCAATGCATATCAGGGTTTGCTCATTGCAGCATCTCAAGATGGTATTACAGACCCTCTTCTTCGTTGTGCTTCTGGTCATCGATCGGTACCCCACCAACAAAAGATATGGGATAAAAATCGACCAAAATATTCATCAGATCGAGAGTGTCGAAAGTTCGTTGCAAAGCCCGGAAGTTCTAGACACCACAGTGGAAGAGCTGTCGACTTTTATTTGGGGTATCCGATAAAGAAGGCCAATATCAGCAAAATGAAGTCCACTCCTGCGTTTCTTTGGCTTAAAGAGAATGCTGAATTTTTTGGCTTCTATAATTATGAAGCAGAACCGTGGCACTGGGAGTTTAATCCAGACAATCGTGAAATGCGACTGGGCAGCCTAATCGACCTCCATGAGGCCGCTAAAAAAGCATAAAAGAGTAGAGATATGATAAAAGTAAAAGCTCACGCAAAAAGCATAGATGGAAAAACTATAAAAGTTGTCTTATACGATACGGCCTCTGGCCGTGTCCTCAGCCAAAATGATATAGATGCAGCACCCACACGGACAGCTCCAGAAGGGCAAATGTCTGGAATTCAACATGTCGAAGCGTTCTTGGACCAATATCACCGAAGCAACCCTGACGGTGGGATGGTCTCGTACACCATTGAGAACTTTGCAGAGATGTCAGCAATGCCTGGCTCCACCCCCGAAACAGCAGGAGGCCTGGTAGAGGCATACACCGAAGAAGAGTTGAAAACAGCGACAGGGTCTGAACCAAAAATCAAAACTTCAGAAGACGGGAGGCCTTCGTTTGAAGCAATGACCGTTGTGGTCGAAGACCGAAGCCTTAAAACTGAAGAAGGCTTTACACTACACGACGGACCACCAGAGATTCAGGCAACTATCGGCCCAGCCGAGCCTCCAGAGGTAAAAATAAAGAAAGCCCCACCTCCAATAGGCCAATTACCACAGTTTATTGCAGGGATGGACAGAAATACCGCAACTCCTGCTGACTTAGATCCGCAGGCTCTGGCAGAAGAGGTGGAAGACTACGGCAGTCTTTTGGGAGAAACCGGTCTTGTTGCAGGGAATGATTTTTCAATACCTAACTCTTTCTTTGATGACAGGGGAGAGCCAGAAAGAATAACAGCATCAGAGGCTGCCTCCACAGAGGACGCAGACTCAGAAGGAAATCCCGACACTGACGTAGACGAGGAGAGAGATAAAGAGGCTAAGCGCCCACCAGCAACTCCGAAAAGAAAGAGGGCAGTCCAGTCGAAAGGCATCTCGAAAGAGGCAGAAGCCAAGATTTCAACGATGAGCAAGAAGGAGGCAGATCGAAACAGGGGCATCGCAGGCGATCCTCACGCTCTCGATCCTTGTCCAGGCTTTGTCCAAGCAAGAAACGAAAAAGTCATCTCTCATAAGTATAATACTTGGATTGTTATGGGTCGTGACAGGGCAGATCCAGAAAAGGCCTCCCGCGCTAGCGGGTACGGCGGTCGCGGCAACACTCAATGCGGAGCTATTGATATAGTTGTTGGTAGGATGTCTCCCAATCCGACATCCGTAGGTGAAGATGGAAAGAGAACAGAAGTTGACCCAATGTTCAACCTAACACAAAAGGGTGACCAAGTTCAGTGCGATGCTGCCAGGATCTATATAAGCCAGAAAACAGACGTAGACAAAAACTTTAATCTTAAAGCAGGCAAGGTTGGACTGGCTGAGGCTAGATCAGCAATAGCGATGAAGGCTGATGGGATAAGAATAATGGCTAGAGAGGGTATAAAGCTTGTAACCCGCGCCGACAAAATGAACTCTCAAGGTGGGCCAATAACGAAGATACGTGGTATAGACATAATAGCCGGAAATGATGAAAAGTCACTACAACCGATGGTCCTGGGAGGCAATATGAGAGAGTGTATAGAAGATATGGCGTCAGTTCTTAGTGAAGTTGTGGGAACACTGTCTCACGTTGTTTCAAACGTGGCACAGTTAGATGCGGCATTGTCTACACATTTTCACCCATCGCCATTTTTTGGAGCACCAACCCTCCCATCACCAACCTTGACACCAGTCGCCATTGCGTCTCTTGTAAAGTTGGCAAGTATAGACACCTTCTCCGCCGCAGCACAGAAATTCAATATAGCGAGAGTCAAACAGCTTTATACTGGACCGGGCGCCAAGAAACCAATAAGGAGTAAGTACAACAATGTCAACTAGGGCAACTAGAGAAGAGTACTCCTCATGGGAATCAAGAACAGCAGTAAGTACGATAGAATGGACTGGCCGTAGGTTTAATGAGATTGGAGTAAGTGACGATGACTGGTCCGAAGCGATCGAAGACTCAGAAGAGTATTTCTATGAAAACAGAAGCAAAGAAAACATTCCGCTCGGCGACCCCGGTGCTGTTGCAGTCTTGGTCGAGTCAATTTGGAAGTTTCGTGACAATCCAGAATACGAAAAGAGATACTCTTCAACAGTACAGTTCTTGGGAATCCGAATAGAGATCGGGCAAGCTGCAGCGTTTGAGCGTGCAGTGATGGATATTGAAAGGCAAATATCTGAAGATCCACCTTCCAACTATGTACAACAAGCGCAAGAAGATTTAGCCCGCCGCCAGTCAGACGCGGCCTCAGTTACCCCCTCCGACGAGGAAAACTCGCGTACTGATTCACAAGCTCGTAGAAGGATGGGTTCGCCATCTGAGCTTGTTGAAAAGCTGATAGATATGAAGTCACGCGCTATAAGACTATATCCCATCTCCGAAGTAGGGGGCCAGCAAGGCGCGATGGATGCAGCATTAGCAGGCAGAAGCTCAACGTACAATGAACTCTTAAGTGAAGAGCTTGGAGTGACAATAAGCAGAATTGTCTTCGATGCAAATGTTTCTGGCGACACTCGAACACACATCTTTTATAATCTAGACCCAGAATCTGGAGCGCAAGAAGGCCCAAGAAGTTTGATCGGGCAAAACGTAAGTAACGCAATACAACAAAGATGGTCAGAGATAAACCTAATATCCGAGACAGGTGACCTTCCAGAGGCTGGGCCAACACCGCAGGAGCGCCTGGCAGCTCTTCAATCTGAAGTTGGCGCCGCAGTACGATTGGATGAAAGCTTAATATATGTTGAGATAATTGATCAACTTTTGGGAGAGATAGAGACGATAAGGCAGGACATTATACGTCAGCACGAAGCAGCTTACCCGGTTGCTCCGTTCCCCTCTCCGGATTTTGTTAATGAAGAGTATGATGAATTAAAATTGCAACTCGGCATTATGAATAAAAAGCTCGGTCCCGAGGCTTTCAGCGTTCAAGTTTACATATCCCTTGTTCAGGAGCCTTCGTTAATAGATCCAGACTGGTCCGGAAGAGTTGAGGGTTTTCGTGCTTTTATACAGTCGATAAGAGTGGAGTTGAACCGTATTGATCAACTCGTCGCAGACGACGCCCGCCTAAGAGACGAGGAAGTAAGAAGATTAGCTAGCGCTCCGGATCCGGATGTACGTGGACAGCTTCTTAATTCAAAATACTTTATAGTTGTTGATGGCAAAGGGAGAAGTATAGAGTTTAAGCTTCCCATTAGAAAGGGAGACAAGAGTATACAAGTCCAGGTTATAAAGAGGTTTCTTGGCTTTGATCCTTCTGATGGTGACGTCTTCGATGAAAAGACAAAGAAGTCGCTTTTAAGTTGGCAAGACAGCAAAGTTAACGACTTATATGATCTAGCATTAAAAGATCTTCAGGCTGACCAACTACCGACGCCAGTTCAGCCAGCAATGAATGAAGAGCTTGCTGCAGATTATGGACAAGTTGGTCCTCTAAGTTTCTTGATCATGCAAAGGGAAGGCGCTATAGCCATCGCTCTCGGCGAAGTCTACGATCACAACATTAATAATGCTGGAGCCATAGTCGATCCGTTGACTCCTCCAGACATCCCCAAGAATGCTTTGGAGAAGAGAATAATTGGAGACGGGGAAAACCCCCCTTGGAGTGACGGCAAATATCACTACTATATTTACAACACGAGGGCGACAAGAGAGGATATAAACAGCGACAAGCCGGAAACCTTGCAGAGATGGTACTCGGAACACGCAGAGGAGGCACTAAGAACGTCTGTTTTGGCTTTGTGTGACTATCACGCTCGATCCAAGACTTGGAAGGTGTATGGTAATCGGGAAGAGCACCGGGTATATGATTCTATATTGATGTATCAGAATAAAATTCAACAAAAGATGGCAGACGATCAAGTTTTCACAATGACAGTGGTCGGTCAAAGTTTGGCGGAGAACTTAGGATACAGAGAAGACGAAAACACTCCGAAGGTTGATGTTTTGTTTGGTCAAAGTCTCACCGCTGGAGCACATCCAAACTTCGCGAATGTGGAGAGATTCCATGGACCTACCCGACGACCTAACTCGACTTGGAAGCTGGAGATAAGAGTCAGAAGAGATTTGTTCGATAAGATCCCAACCATCGAATCCCGTACCTTTACAATCGGGCAGACGATCGCAGCAGCTAGAGATGCTGCGAATGCTATTGGGGAAGCAGTTGCGTCATTTCCTGACCGCGCCGCCGACGCCGGCCAAGCTGCGAATGAACGAAAAGAAGCAATAGTAAACGAGATTAATGACCGCGCTTCCGGAGTCGCCAAGGGTATGCAGTGGGCAAAGAAAAATAAAAAGGAAGCAATAGAACAAGGCGCAGCCTCCGCCTGGGGTGCCGCAAAGAAATACTCCAGAAATGCAGAGATGGCAAAACAATTCGGATCTGGTGTTGGCCCACTCGCACTTTCCAAAGCACAACAATCTGCATTTATCGCGCAAATAGAAGCTATGCAATCAGATGTAGAGAGTTATCCGACTAACGTATTCTATCCTCTCAACAAAGTGAACGAGATGATAGAAAAGGTTGCAGAGATGTTTGACACATTTCAAGTAGAGGTGCAAGGTTGGAGAAAAAATGGAGGCCGAATGCGCCCATACGTAGATATGAGCGAAGAAGCAAAACACCTGAGGGCGCTTAAACCGGCGTTGACTTCTCTATTGTCTGGGAACGGATACGTTAAGAGAGATTATATGCGCGGAGATAACGGATTGTGGATGAATTTTGAAGAGGTCCCTATGATCAGGAGCATCCCAATGCCTCCTTTTGCTGCTGGTCCGAACGCAGGGAAACCACAAGAGCCAATAAAGGTCTCTGATACTGCTGGTGGAATCTGCCTATTTGCAGATTACGAGCCAGAAGGTAAAGATAAAATCCCAATGCTGCAGGGTACTATCGCCTTAGGTCAAAAGTATCCATTCAATGTCCCGAGAACAATGCATTATTTTATGAATCTTCACTCGTTGTACGAAAAGGCGAATAATTTTGCTGCTTCGTGTTTGATGGGGGATGGACCACAGAGTTTAGATCCAGCAATAAACGCACTAGACGTGATGCAAAAGTTTACGCGACCATCTTTGATTATACTTCCGCGAGAGCCAAAGCCGATATTTGACATTAAAGAGCCAAAGATAGACATTGCAGGGCCAATAAAGAGGGCAGACGAGAGGCTAAAAGAAGACTTAAACCTTGAAGGTAACGGTCCATTAGCACGCAGATGGAGAGAGGGCATAATAAGAGTAGAAAGAAACAAAACATATGCAATAGTCGACCCCGTTCCGACTATAGAGTTGTGTACATTGGATGCTTTATTTGAAGAGTTTCTAGATAAGTTCGATTTCCCCGCGTTGTTCTGTGATTACGCTTCCTGTATACCGGATCTTCCTTGGCCTCCGCATTTCAATTGGGATTTTAATTTCAAGATTCCAGAACTTCCAAGGATTCCGAGCTTTGATCCGATGGCAATAATCATCCCAAGAATTGAATTGGCTCTTGCAGATTTAATTTTATCATTTCTTTGTGGATTAGTGAGAGGAATATTAGATCTAATAAGATTTCCAGACTGTCAGGATCTGTTAGAATTTGGTAAAGCAGCGTGGGAAGACCTCTGGCCAGGAGAGAAGAACGGACAAAAGTTGAAAGTTATGCAGGACGCAGCTACTGTTTTACAGGAAATGGACATCCCACAAGATGCCTATCCAGGGTTGGCAGACCTGTTCGATGACCTAGCCATCGCACTGGCTCCAGCAGAGCTTTGCTCACTGCTAGACGGAACCGCTGACGCAGAAGTTTTGGCGATAGTGATGGAGCTTATAAGAACTAAGCACCAAAGTTTAGCAAACTACTTCAGAAACGAGGCTGACATAACTACATTTTTTATGCTATTAGGAAAATTTGTCGACCCAGACTTGTGCAATAGGGTTTCTAATACCTCCAACATAATCTTGGGAGACGTACTTTGTCCAGATCCGAATAGCAACACATCGCTGAGGTCTAGACTGGAATCAGAAAGGGCTACTTCGGAAGAGATCTCTAGCGCTCTTGCTGACGCAGCAGAAAGAAGAGAAGCTCTTAAGAGCTTGTTTGATAAAGATCCTCTAGATGGTATGATACCTTCTCCCGGAGAAGCCGGCATGCCAAGCCCATACGACAATGACTTGTCAAAACAGATGGCTGAATTAGCAATAAAGACAGTCTTGGAAAATGTTGAATTGATGGTAAAGAATGATCTAGTGTCTTACGTCCCTAGTTTGACGGACACTGTTTATTCTCAAATGGGGGAAGGCGACCCAGGCTTTGATCCTATTGCTTCTGCCGAATATGAGTTTGTCAAGCAACAAGTGCAATCGATGGAGGGCCAGTCAGAAGAGATCGGCGACATGGCCCAAATCATCGATGACTTTGATGAAGCAAACGATGAAATACGGGTGTTTAGTGAACTCTTTTTGGGAGCAGTCTTCACTATCGCCGACTACAGCGTCCAAAGGGGCAGAGATATGCATACTCGATATTATGTTAGACTCGGAAACGTCGAAACCGGGACTGCAGTACCCAATGGTGGCGTAGGAACTGGCGGCATACACAAAGAACGGGTCTTGTCGGTGATTAGGGCAGATATTGCTCGTCGTCAAGAGGGAGCAAACAAAATACAGCAACCAAGCAATCTTCGCTTGAGGCAAAACGGTGAAAAGTACTGCGAAGCAAGATTAGATGCAGAGGGTAACTATGTGTACTTTGATCTTCAAGATCCTCAAGACATAAAGACAATAACAGATATTATGACGTTTCCATTGAGAAACATTAGTCCAGATGCAAAGGTGCTTCCTTGGCTGCAGGATATTCTTGAAAACCCTGATCTAATGACCGTGCGCAACGGTGTTCAAGTCGACTTTATAAGAAAGAGAGCAGAGTCTGCATTTGATTTTATTAATCCAAATATGCAATATGTGCCATCTCCGGAGTCCCGCCGCCGAGTTGAAGACAGAAACTTAGAGATAAAAATACCGGTAGATTCAGAAGGCTCCAGCTTTATAACATATCAAGAGATTCCATTTGAAAATGAGGACATAAAGGACTGCTATAATATCCATCGGCCCTCACGTCTTTTAACTGAGGGAAGCTCGGTTTCTTTGTGGAAGGGCAGAACATTTACAAGTTCTATTCCGGAAGATATAAGGCAAATAAGACTCGCAGCAAGAGATATAGCACAGGCAAGATTCAAGCTAGCCAGGCCTGGCGCCTTCGCTGATATGTTCTTGGATTCCTGGACAGAAATCAGAAATTCAATTGACCCGAACGAGGCGGACATTTCACCCAATGTCGAAGGATTTAATAATCCTGTGTGGAACAAATTACAGGGATTCGTCGATCCGAGCGACGAAGTTGCCACTAGTGCATATGAGCACATGGTTGACAAGTTTCAAGAAAAAATAACAAACAAGATAAGCGAATCTAGATTCTTTAACACAGAGCAGTTAATGGAATTGGGTAATCTCATCACTGCAGAGTTCATCGAGAGCACGGATTCTGAAGGAAATATATGTTTTGTCGAAAACGAGCCATTCGTTGACTTCGAAAAGATAAGAAAAGAATTAGTAGAAAAGTACACACAGTCGTTATCCAGTTCGGAAAACCTGCCAGAAAACAGGGACTTCTCTAAGCCAGGCCCACTAGAAAACTCTATGGGATCGCATATGTGCCTCTTGTACGCTAAGACATATGTTATAGAGTTCCTGTTAAGAGGGTTGTTTGTATTCTCAGAGTATGGACCAGAGGGGTTCTTTAACAATGATTTTATAAAGGAATACTTTTCAGACTTTTTGCTCGATTCTGTAAACACTGATATGTCTCTCGATATGGCATCAAGGGAACAATTTCTAGAAGAAATAAGAAAAGCAGGTAACGATACAGATCTTAAGATCGCCATCAAGACGATCATATCGCAAGTTATGGAAGATCAAACCTTTATCGAAACAATAAATAGAGTCTTTGCCCCGAGAAGCAATTCGTTTAAAGAGGAGTATCTTGTAGAGCTGATGGCCGGCGCAAGAAGCGTTCAACCACTAAAGAACATTGCCCCTCGCACCCGCAACCGCTTGAGTGGCACCCGTAGAGGCTTCGTTCCATTGCACAATTCTTTTGGTGGTCTGCACGCAGCACCGTTGGGCGGCACAGACACGGACGCTTTAAAGGATCTGGAACAAGGAAAGTTCTATGTTGAGACATATTATAGATTTTCGGAAGAGGTCGTAAATCAATGGATCGCCCCCGGCGACTCTTTCATGAAGAGGTTCACAGGATCCAATATGATAGAAGACCTATACAGTCCGATGCAGTTTGCAGGGGTGTTTAGCGACGTAGAGCTAATATCACTACTTCGAGCAGTATCCGAGATCGATTCAGATCCAATGACAAATATGCCCGATTTCGGCATAACCCGTTTTGAGTTTAACGATTTCTTAAGATCAATCTCTGCTCTCGGAGGGATGAAAGCCGGAATGAGGCTGGTGTTCTTACCAGGAAAGATGAGCGGCGAGTTCATTACTAGAAATCAAGAAGACTCTGGCTGGGGAGCGCCGAATGTAGATGGTATAGTTAATTCTCGAAACGCTATTAATGAAGGCGATCTTTTTACAAACTCTCTGGCCCTCGGCGGCAATCCTGCTCAACTATCTGGGTTTATATTACCTGATGATATCCCTACTCAAGCAGAGGCGATGGCGATCGGAATGCGTATTGCACTCGGCAATGCCACCCGCGAAGACCGTGAAGCCCTGGAGCGCTTCCAGCAGGCTATGGCTACAATACCAAATTTAGAGAATCAATATATAGATGAGCTGCTACTAACCGCGAAGACAAGATCTTATATTGCTGATACTCACCCTCGCATTGACACCGATGTTCCTATGCGAAGAAACGCTTTAGGTGGAATGACCCCGTGGAGAAATAGATGGAATAATCCTAGCTATCCATATGGATCCTCGCACATTCTTGTTCGTACTCTAAACATTGATGTTGAGGGACAAGATGAAAACGTCGAAGAGTACACGCCATATTCTTCAGGAACGCCAAAGAATATAATGTTCCCAACTCCAATTGTAACCAAAGAGATGGATATTTGCGGCGGCGATATGTTAAATGAGATTGCCAACAACTGGTATGCTGCAGCGCTAGCAGCGCGGGATCACACATACACACTAGGGTTTGAGATGTTTGGAGTAAGGAACACCACCCCGATGATCTCGCCGTCTTGGAAGATGGAAGGCGACCCATCTACAGAGATAAAGTATCTATTTGATTTCATATTTCCCTTAGACAGGTATCAGGCTCTGTATTTGATGCAGAACCAGATACTGATGGACAAGTCTGAAAAGCTTTCGACTCTTATGGATCCATCACGAGCAACTATAAAGAAGTTGGCCCTCACTCTAAGAAATGTCGACACTTTTGGAATGGACTCACAAAATAAGACTAGCGGATCAAAGTTACGCAGTGTGTTAATATCAGATCAAGCATCTGACGGCGCAGGCAAAAAGGCGAGTTTCGCATTAGGCGACATGGCACCAATGATTGCCAAGATGGCAGCGATGACTATCCCGACGCTAATAAGGGGCCAGGCAGCTTATTTAGATCCCGCATATAAAGAATTAAAGAAGCAGTTCGATGATGATGTCTGCAAGATGAGAGCAGGAATGACAGTTCCAGTATTGAGAGGTGGCCCAACATACACGCCTCCTTGGAGAGACGGAGAGGTTATCTTAGATGGGGGTTTTGACGACTCAGGTGCGTACTCGCCACTCAACTTACAGGGGCCTGTTGATTTGAGCATTGCGCTAGGATCTATTGCTGCCGCAGCTCTGGGTAATCCAGCCGCCGTCGTAGCTCTTCCACACAACATAGGAGAGCTATTAAGAATTGTAGAGCACCTAAGTAATTCAGTGACAGGCGGAGAGAGAAGATACGGCAAACTACTTACACCAGTAGGAATATTAGCGCTTGGCATGCCAGAGCTTCAGGGGGAGCAGTACAGGACAAAGAAGAGAGAAGCTAAGTGCCGAGACGGAGAAAGAACAGCACCAGAATTTAAGATTTGCGAAGACGAACAAGAAGAGGAGGAACAATAGGATGGCAGGTATATCACCAAAATTACCTTTACAAAGAGACGAGCAAGATGGTTTCATGCTGAACAAAACAGTTTTAGAAGCTGTAAGGCAGAATATGAGAATGCTAGTACTAACATCGCCCGGAGAGAGAGTAATGGATCCCAACTTTGGATGTGGGATCCGACGCTTGTTGTTCGAGCAGGCCAATGACAGGGTGTACGGAGAAGCGGAAACTAGAATACGATCACAAATTTCTAGATACCTTTCTTTCGTGAATATCATCGACATTGACTTTCAAGAGGACAACGATACGGGACTTTCCTCTGGAAACGCTGTCACAATACAAATACGCTATACAGTTTCGTCATTAAGTGATGTCAATATTCTCGCAATAAGTGTCACAGAAACTACTTAATAAAGAGGAAAATATAAAATGCCAAAAAAACTAGTTCCAATAAGGTACACAAACAGGGATTTTTCTTCAATTCGAGAATCTCTATTAGAGCACGCAAGAAGATATTACCCAAACACTTTCAAAGATTTTAACGAAGCGTCCTTTGGGTCGCTTATGATCGATACAGTTTCTTATATCGGTGATGTCCTATCTTTCTATCTTGACTACCAGGCAAACGAGTCTTTTCTTCAGACAGCTGCAGAATATCAAAATGTTCTAAAGCTATCCAGAACTCTTGGATTTAAGTTTAATAAGTCGCCTTCTTCATACGGAGTGTGCCAATTCTTCGCACTGGTTCCAGTCGTTCCTTCGACAGGTGCACCGGATATGAGATATGCCCCACTCCTCAAGGCAGGATCTAGAGTAGCAACAGTATCAGATGTGTCTTTCACTTTGATAGAAGACGTCTCATTCGAAAACACAGATAGCGACATCGTCGTAGCAAAGGTTGATGAGGACACTGGCGCCCCGCTTTATTATGCAATCAAGTCAGAAGGGCGAGTTGTTTCTGGTGAGCTTCTAGAACATACGCAAGCAATAGGGGATTTCAAGAGGTTCCTTACGGTTTCAGTTCCGGGTACAAACGTCTCAGACATTGTTTCGGTAACCGATGCAGAGGGCCATGAGTACTTCGAGGTAGAACACTTATCGCAAAACACAGTTTTTAAGCCGGTAGCGAACAGCAACGCCGCAAACGACACAGTTGCAAACTTGCTAAAGGCAGTATCTGTACCAAGAAGGTACACGGTGGAGCATTTAGACGACCAGACAAACATACAATTTGGATACGGATCAGAAACAGAGATGGTCAGCGGATCTATCGCAGATCCTTCAAGTGTCCTATTAAAGCGACATGCAAAGGATTATATATCAGATACATCCTTCGACCCTTCAAAATTAACATCCACAGACAAATTCGGCATTGCCCCGGCAAATACTACGCTATCTGTGGTATATCGCTCGAACACTAGCGAAAATGTCAATGCTGCAGCGAATCAGATAATCCGCGTCCTCGATGCTGACGTGGAATTTAACAATGTCACGGCACTGGACTCGGGAGTGAGAGATTATATCGTAAACTCAATAGAGGTGAGTAATGACGAGCCAATAGTCGGAGATGTAAGCCTTCCTTCCGTCGAGGAACTCAAGACTCGTGCAATGGGCAACTTTGCCACTCAAAACAGAGCAGTGACAAAACAAGATTACGTCTCAGCGACTTATGCGATGCCAGGAAAGTTTGGTGCTATAAAGAGGTGCACGATCTTTAAAGATGAAGATTCGTTCAAGAGAAACCTAAATCTATACATTTTGTCCGAGAATTTAGACGGAGAGTTAGTAAAATCAGGAAAAACTCTAAAATTAAACCTAAAAACTTGGCTTGATAATGTTAGAATGATGAACGATACAATAGACATCTTAGATGCGCACATTGTTAACATAGGTATAAATTTCAGCATAGTGGTTGATGACAACGCTAACAAGTACGAAGTCTTGAGAAAGTCTTCAAAGGCGATAGAAGACACATTTTTGATCCACAAAGATATAGGTGAGCCACTAGTTATATCTGACTACTTCAAAGTATTAAAAGATATAGAAGAAATAGTAGACGTGGTCAGTGTTGAGATAGTCAACAAGGTCAACGGTCCTTACTCGGGCTTGGACTTTGATGTATCGCGCAACTCTTCCGCTGATGGAAGAGTCGTAACACCCGGTAAGATACAGGTGTTTGAGCTGAAGTATCCGGATGTGGACATTAGGGGCACGATTGTATAATGGCAATTAAAAAATACCTGGCCAACGCCGACACTACAATAACAAATGCCTACAAGGCAAATTTATCTACACGCGGCACTGGCTCAAATATGGGCGAGTCAGACGTTTTGGAGGTCTTTTCGATTCTAGGGCATGCCTCGACTAGCTCCGTTGAGAAGTCGAGAGCACTTGTCCAGTTTCCAGTTAGTGATATATCGTCAGACAGAACAAGTGGTGATATTCCGCTTTCTGGAAATGTTAAATTCTTCTTAAGAATGTTTAATTGTCCTCACGGACAAACCCTTCCAAAGAAATTTGATATGCATATCTTGCCACTTTCTCGGTCTTGGACGGAAGGCCAGGGCCTGGATATGGAAGAATATTCAGACGAAGGTGTTTCAAACTGGATCATGGCTTCAACAACAAAGCAGCCTCAAAAGACAGACGTCAAATTTATAACGACAAACGAGCAGAACCTAAAGCAAGAGTACATTTCACTCTACAATGCAGAGAATCAAAGATTTAATTTTGTCTTTACGACTCAGGTTGGTGAGTCCTTCTCTGGTTCTGTGCCAGGCATAGAAGTTATAGTTCCTTTAACTGGCAACATGAGCACAGTCAAAGCGATGGCAAACGTGTTGAGCGGATCGATAAAGACGTATGAAACAGGCTTGTCGGCTTCTGTGTCTTTCGAAGACACAGGCGACGCAACAGGGGCAACAGTAAGAATAACGACAACAGGATCAAAAGGCGTGTCAGGATCTTACCAGGGAACGGTATCTACAGATCACTTAACTGTAAATATCGCTCAGTACGGCGGAAAAACTAGATGGTCCTCAGAGGGCGGGGATTTCCACGAAGTCGGATACACTGCAGGAAGAAACCTTCCTCACTATATGAAGAACTTCCAGCACGGTACCGAAAACCTAGAGCTGAACATAACTGCCCTCGTTGAAGAGTGGATTGCAGCAGAGTCAACCGTAGATTCAGATAGAGAGAATTACGGTGTTATGCTTAAAATGTCTGGATCTTATGAGGATGGGTCGTTAAACAGGTCTTACTACACAAAGAAGTTCTTCGCAAGAGGGTCGGAATTCTTTTATAAGCGCCCACAGATTGAAGCTCGTTGGGATGATTCCAAGCGAGACGATAGAAACAACTTCTTCAGAAGCAGTTCTTTGGCCAACGGCGCTGACAACTTGAATACAATATACTTATACAACTATGTCAGAGGACAACTTAGAAATATTCCAGTCCTCGGTGGTGCTTCCGGAAGCAATGATGCCCATACTCAGATAAATCTTCAGCTATTTCCGTCTGGAAACATAAAAAATCAGGTCATAAAGGCGAAAACATTACCAATTGGTGGTGGCGTTACAGTCGAAGGTGCAACAGTTGTGACCGGCGGATGGGTCAGTACCGGCATATATTCCGCTTCTGTTGCCTTTACTGGATCTGAAGGTGAGATCTTCGAAGTTTGGAGCAAGCCATCGGGAGTTTCTCAAGGCATACAACTTGTTACCGGTTCCGTATTTAATGTAAAGAAGATGGATTCTCTGGTCTATAACCCGAGCACCTCTTATGTGACTACAATAAAGAATCTTAAATCCTCTTATTCTCAAAGTGATAAGGCTAGATTTAGATTATTCGTTCGCCCTAAAGATTGGCAGCCAAACATTTATACTGTTGCTTCTAACACGGCAGAACCGACGACGATAGACAACGCATACTATCGCGTCTTTAGAATAATAGATGAGTTCGAGGTCCTTCCTTTCGGCACTGGCAGCGGCACGCAGAATAAGTATACGCGCCTGTCATATGATAAGGATGGGAACTATTTTGATTTAGAGATGTCGATATTCGAATCTGGATATTCTTACGGGATTCAGTTCGCATACGATATCGATGGTAGGTATGTCGTTCAGGACAAGGTTTTCAAATTTAGAGTTGATAGATAAATGAGTTTAAAGAATCTTTTTAGCAAAGCGGGTTCGAAGCACATCCTTCCGGAGCTAAACGTCAACGGTCTTACCCAAGACGTTGAGTCCGGAAGATATGTTGACGAATACATCAAAAGAAAAATGCGCTTCGAACCGCATGTCGATTATACCACTGCGTCTAATTTTTCTAAGTTCGGCCTCGCGGAAGAGTATTACGACGCTGCAATAAAAAGAATATACCAATCTTACCCCTATGACGGGTCTTCTTACGAAAAGATAAAGTGGGTTAACGAGTCGAATGGCCTAGACCTTCACGTTTTTGATAACGGATATCCAAGATCACACGGTCACGCAGTATTCTCGCCGACAGGTTGGGGCAGTAGAACTTCCACATCCGGAAGTTATGGAAACCCGACAACAAAGGAATACATTTATATAAAGGGTGGTCCGAACGTCGACAACATTTGGAACACCTCCAGCAACAGATCATCGAACTTGGAGATTGACGGTAACAAAGGAAACACAGTTGAGTTTTGGCTCAAGAAATCAGCCTATCAATCACTGACAAAAAGAGAGGTGCTGTTCGACGCGTGGACTACGGGATCATATGTCGGCGATCACAAATATGGACGCTTAACTATAGAGCTTGATAGCTCGAATTCTGATGGCAATTCCCCTTGGGTTGTCACATATCGTTCTGGCTCTGCAGGGATAAAGAATCTTTTTGTTTCAGGTACTGCTGGACTCCACACTAGCGCTTCGGACGGAGACTGGCACCATTACGCCTTCACCTTCCAGAATACAGGAAGTCAAGTCAATTATAGAATGTATGTTGACGGAGAGATGAACCATACTATTTTGACCGGTTCCTCAGTGGGTAGCCTGAATACGGCAATTGTTGGGACAATCGGATCCCTCGCCGCCGGTAAAGATATCGGGCAAAAGGGAAGAGAGTCTGGCGAGACAGTAAATCCTGGCTTGGGCTATGGAAAGCTTTCAGGTTCGATCGACGAGTTCAGGTTCTGGAAGACAAGAAGGTCAGCAAAAGATATTGGTCGTCACTGGTTCACTCAGGTACATGGCGGAACAAACACGGATGACCCAAATACAGACTTGGGAGTCTACTACAAGTTTAACGAAGGCATAACCCTAACAAGCAGTATCGATAATGTTGTTTTAGATTATTCGGGTCGAGTGACCAACGGCGCGTGGACTGGCTATTCAACAGACTCTAGAAGTATAAAGTCTGCAATGATACAATCCTCTGCTTCTTTGACAGAGTTCGCAGACCCGATCATACACACAGAGAATCCAAAAGTTAACAAATATATCGATGATACTTTAGAATTTGGTCGCAACCACGATGTAAATAGCAATTCTTGCATCTATCACTCTTTCCCAGGTTGGATAGTAGAAGACGAGGGCCAAACAGGAGGAGAGCTTAAAAAGCTATCTCAGATAATGGGAAGCTACTTTGACACTCTCTTTTTCCAGATTGAGTCTCTTTCGAAGCTAAAGCACATAAAGAACGAAGATTATGAAAAGAAGCCCAACCCATTTATGGATAGGGTACTGGCTTCAGTCGGCTTCGAGACGCCTGAGGTATTCATAGATGCAGACGTCTTGGCTTCTTTGGCAAATAGAGACGAAGAAAAAGAGTTCGAGCAAAAGCTAGAAGATGTTAAGAATGTCATATACAGAAACATCTATAATAACATAGCACACATTTATAAGTCAAAGGGAACAGAAAGAGCATTTAGAAACCTTATTCGCTGTTACGGTATTGATGATGAGTTGATCAAGTTAAACACTTATGCAGACGGAGTTGATTATCCGGTTGAACAAAACTATCGTGTCGGCAGCTACAAGACAAAATGCATTAACTTTAACCGACCCGGAAGCTTTGCCGCAACAGTCTTCCAATATAGCTCTAGTTTGGACCACTCACCAGACCCAACAGACTTTCCAACATCTGGATATATAACTGGTGCCCACGCCAATGATCCTACAGTTGGCTTGTCTTTCACGACAGAAGCAGAAATAGTATTTCCCTTCCGTCACAAGCCAAGATCAAAGCTTCACTTTGACTCTCCGATATCTTCTTCTTTGTTCGGAGCCCACACCGTTCTAGACAGTCACGGAGCAGCCTCCGATTTAACTTGGAAGGCCTCAGCAAAAGACTTTGCGAACTTTGAGGTATATGCAGTCAAACAAAGAGAAGACTCCAAGAATGCTAAGTTTGTAGTCAAGTCTACTTCTGGAATAATAACTCCACTAGAAACAGAGATATTCCATAACGTGTATTCTGGACAAAAGTGGAACTTCGCCGTCCGCGTCGCCCCGAACGGAACTTACGGAAGCACGATATCAGGTTCTACAAACTCTTATAACTTAGAGTTCTTTGGTGTCAAAACAGACGCTGGCGAAACAGATGGTGAGTTCTTGTTGTCTAAGTCATTGACAACGGCACAGGGACAAAGGTTCCATCAATATTCTAAGAGATTGTTCATCGGTGCGCATAGGCAAAACTTTACGGGTTCTGCGTTGTGCCTCTCTGATGTTCAGGTTTCACATTTGCGACACTGGGCAACATATCTTAATAACGAAACGATCAGGGCACACGCTATCGATCCAAAGTCTTATGGTGTTGAGCATCCACTGCGCAACGCATATGCATTCCAACCGAGCCTTGACAATCCTGTCCCGGAGATCGAAACCCTCGCACTTAGCTGGGATTTTGGATCTGTAACAGGATCAACAGTCGGTGGCAATCTAGTGATAGAGGACATATCTTCTGGCTCCGTGACTCACAAAAGAGACTACGGATGGATCGGTGATGTTGTTGGTTCAAATCACCCCGGAAGAGGAATTAATTTCCCGTCCGAAACTACCGCTAGTGTTGCTATAGCTTACCTTCAAACGGCCCGTCAGCAGCTACCAGAGAGCGTGCAAAGCACCAATATGGTTAGCATTCTAACTAACGACGATAGAACGTATACGAGAGAGTCTAGACCGGTAAATCACTTCTTTTCCATTGAAAAGAGCATGTATCGAACCATCTCTGAAGAGATGCTCGATATGTTTGCAACAATAAAAGATTTTAGCAATATTGCAGGAGACCCAGTAAACAGATACCGTCCAAATTATAAGTCGATGGAAAAGTTAAGGCAGCTGTTTTATGAGAGGGTGGAAAACACTCCAAGCATCGAAAAGTACTTAGAGTTCTACAAATGGATAGACTCCTCTCTGTCAATCGTCCTGGACCAGTTGAAGCCGGCCTCTGCAAACTTCTCAGAAGATGTAAGAACGATGATCGAGAGTCACGTTCTTGAAAGAAACAAATATTGGTCAAAGATACCAATTCTAGACAGCAAGTCTACAGAGCCAGAGATCGCCGGCATAGTGGGCATCGGGGAGCTGGTTTACCCTTGGCGCTACGGGCATTCGACAATTCCTCAGTCTCCTCGCCCGCAGAACACCAACGCTCTTTATTGGAAAGAGAGGGCGGAAAGAAGTAATTCTGAGATATCGTCGATTAACGCCGCAGCCGACAAGCAGAGAGACACTTTAAACAGAATAATACACGCCCAAGTTTCAGGATCTACTTACGCGCTTAGAGCGCTGACGCGACCATATCGATTGTCTATGAAGCTGCAGCCAGTGATTCATGGTGGCGACAATTTTCACTTAAATAAAAAGAAAGACTTCTACCTCAGCACCACAAATCCAGGCGCACTGGATTATATAAGAATCAGTGGTTCAGATGTTGACTTTGGAAAGGAAGGCACAGACATTGTCCATCCTCGGTACGGCAATGGATTAGGGTCAGAGGTGTTTGAAAAGAAGAAGGCAAGAGCGTCTGCAGATATAAGCGGAACAGGAAATGACTTTGATGCAGATATCGTCGCTCCTTTCAGTTTGTACAGCTCCTCAATAGACACTCCGGTGGACTACAAGTCTGAGATATACAGGCATTTCAAAAAGAGTGTTGACATAACCAACCTTCACTCTGACGCATACGGCGATGATAGAGAGATACCAATTCAATCTCCGTTCACACAGCATTGGGTCGGTGGTCACGAGCACCGTCACCAGCACTTAAACATTATGAGGCCAAAGAAGCTTGACACCGCAGAGAGTTTCCCGACAATGAGTCTGGATACCGCCGGCAGAAGATCTGAAGCTTTCCACATTACAATGTCTCAGGGTCAACTATATGTTACATCCCCTGACTTGTTTGCCTTAAATCACGAACCACCCGGCACTTTTAACGTATCACTTACCTCTAGTGCTCACAATAGAGCTAGAATACTGAGGGATCCTGTTGCTAAGCGCCCTGTCAACATAAGAAACATAAAGACAACAGCAAGCACTCAGGCAAAAGAAGTTGTTCTAAATATCGGTAACTACAAGCACAACTATGAAATAGTACAAGGAACGTCGGTGGAGATGTCCCCTGCTTTCTTGATAAGGACCGGATCTGTAGAGCCAGTAGAAAAAACCAGCAACTCTCCTTTCTTTGTCGAGATAAACGAAAGAAGAAAGTTCGAGAGACCAAAGAGAAAGAATGTATTTGTAAACAGATTCTCTGCTCCCGGCGGACCTGAAACTGCAGGCGATTCGCTTGGTGGTCCTGGTTTGGATGTGGCGACAAACCAATACTCAGTCTATAATACGCTAAACTATAGAAACTTGATGCCACGTTTCGCTTTGGATGAGTGGTCTACGGACAGAACAGGGCAATTTGGGGTTACTCATAACAGTTCTGTAACCTCTTCGAGTCCGACAGCTTCTTACCACAAGGTAAACCGCAATCCCATATACGTTGCAACTGGCAGTGACGAAACTGGTCAAGAGTGTCGACCAAAGTACGACAATCAGTTCGTACAACACCAGATACCGAGAACGGATCTTGGTTACTCATGGATTAAAGCATCTACAATCGAGACGACTTGCAGCTATAGCAGGCTTGAATCCGACTTTACGTATCCAAAAGCGCAGTCTGATGAGACGGTCTATCAAACAAACCTTGCAAATTCCGTTGATTTTGACTCTCCCAGATTCTTAAGCGCAAGCACAAGAGGCCTCCATTCAGCAGAGGCGAATAAACTCTTGTCTTATAGGGAAGATCACGCATTAACAGATCAGCCGGATCCAGGCATTCCAACTGACTTTCTGGGGTTGAACTCTGTTATATATGAGCATATCTCTGAAAGCAACAATACACTCGGCGGCTTAGCTCCAATCGACTCTTTGGGCGGGCTGTTGACTGGTTCGATCGAGGGTAACAAAAATGTTTCTACCCTTAACCACATTCTTTTGAATCGAGGCGCTCTGTACGGACACTCTTCTTGGAAGCAAATGAGAGCAGGCGACCACCCGGTAGCGAGAAAGCTGAGAAGGGAAAACATCGTTTCGATTGCAGTGCGCAGAGACGCTCTCACTTCAAACTCTTTCACGCCAGCTCCTTTTGCTGTCAATAATTATTCTTGGCCCGAAGTCATCGATCATATCTCGGCTAGAAACGCTCGTAACGTCAGCACGCAAAGATATAGATTTACAGAGTCGGCAGTCACTTCCAAGTTCAAACCATTAAGATCCGCAGATATGCTCTCTGTCGCTGCCGGCGCAGCATCAGCGTATGGATCCTTCAGGGCAGCAGTTGAGGATAGTGGTCGAGGGAATAGTTTCATAGCGGCAAATAAGGTGACATACGGAAACGATATGGTCTCGTTCTCTAACCCAGAATTAGTCAACCTTCTACAGATAAACGAAAGAGAAAAAGCGAAATTCTTAGGATCCAAGATTAGCCCTTCAGCACTGCAGACTTTATACTCTGAGACGATCTTTCCAAGAGATGTGAACTCGTACACCTCCAAAGCAAGAGGTAGAGAGAACTTTATAATTGATTGGTGGAGCCCAGAAAGAAGTGACAGAATAAAAACCAGTGTTTTAAATTCTCAAAACAGCAGTAGCGCGGATACTAGCATCTGGCCTCTTGACGCACAGGTCAACTTTGGCAAGGACAAGGAGTTTAGCTTAGGTGGAGATAACACTCTTGGCGGATTCGGAGAAGGAGAGCTGATGACAACTCACGGCCTCTTCAGGACTGGATCGTCTAGATATGCTCCAAGTGCTTCGGCCTTTTATTCTAGAAGGTTCCCAGAGACTCCCATATGCTATTCTATAGAGATAATGGAAGAGGGCAACCAGTTCCCTAGTAGAAGCCTGGGGTTTTATGTAAACTTGCCCGGAAAGTCACAACAAATCCTAGTAAGGTATTCCACTTCAGACACGGTGTTGTACACGCAAGATAACAGGACAAACTACACTTATATAAAGAAAACAGACAGAACCCCAGAGCAGATGGCATCGGCCTCTGTCGGACTCTTAAACCAGGTATTCGACCCAACAAAGAACAACACCTTTGATAGCTTTAAAGGAATGTTTACTGCTTCTTTGGATCCGAACAATTCTCGAAGATGGTTCTTTAGGTATCTTGGAAGCTTTGAAAACGAAGAATTCGGTGTACCTCCTGTCGATGGAGACGACTCTAGGGGTCATCAATCCACTAGACAAGGATTCGTATCTTGGTACCACAGCCAAAAGCAGACAGACCCAACGATGTACGACGCAGTTAACTATATCGAGAGAAGTAAGTTTGTTAAATTCAAGATGCACAACACAACCTACTTGGGCGGCGCTGCAAAGTGGGAAGCCGGTAATCCATTCCCGTATGACAACTATCAGTCGTGGGCAGAACAAATAAGATTGATGGGTAAAGATTACTCTGTAATTCCAGAATTTAGAATCAGCGAGCACATGCCACATTATGAAGGCAAGCAATCCAGCGACCCGTTTTATGAGTGCCCAATAAGCAGTCAGTTCTCACTAACTGGCGCAGCAGATGATTATTCGGACAGCAGTAAGGGAGAATTCTTTAAGGTCTTGGGTCATAGTGATTTTATAAAGTACTTTGATGTTGTAAAAGAGGATCACGAAGAAATTGGAATGTCAGAGGATTCTTTGACTCTTAGGTGCAAGGCGCTGAAGAAGTTCCTTCCTTATGATGGTTTATATCCTGCACAAAGAACTCTACAAATGGCAACATTGTTTAGCCAGTCCTATGGCCAGTTTATGAATCCTAACCCTATGGGCTCTTGGCAGACTGCACTAAAGCCATTCTACGCGCCAGGAATTGCATATAACTCAATAAAATCTGGCATAGCAGTTGACTATCCGATATACGAGCCAACAAAGGACAGGGAATTCAACAGATTCTGTACAAGATTTAAAGCAAATACCAGGAACTATGTCGATATTGGCGGCGCAGAGAAGTGGGCCACGCTGTTTACGGGTTCTAACTCACCAGGTACTCCATCGCGCAACAACTTTGGCACAGGCTCTTCGGGTATGCACCTGGATTCTGGTTCCATCGCAGGCCGAGGCGTATCCTTGTCAATGTGGTGTAATTTTTATAAGGATCCTGACAGTAATGTGCCGACTAGTCCGAATCAGGCATCACAGGAAACAACATCCGGAAGCCTAGTAATGTTCGGAGATACACATGCATTCCACAATGCTAACGCGACAGGAATAGAGTTTAGAAAAGAGGGTGGATTGCTTGTTTTCGGTATCCACCACACCTCTTCTTACAAGGTGTGGAGAACTACAGGGTCTTGCCTATCTCAGAACTCTAAATGGTACCACATTATGTTGTCATATGAGTGGGGCAACTCAACTAATCCGGCGATATACCTGAATGGTAACGCAATGGGTGTGGAATCTAGCGCTTCTAACGGGACTTTTGAGTTCGGCGGAGCAGAAGATGACTCAAGCAGAATGGGAACAAGCATACTCAGCAGTTCTGGCGGACGCACAGACAGGTCAAACGATACTGCGAATGGAGCTTATCGCAACAGATCAAATTGCACTATTGGACTCCACAGATATGAGCACGACAAAAACGATGAAATGTCGAAGTTGTACAAGTCTTTGCCTGTCCACATGGACGAAGTATCGATATGGAACACACCACTTCCGGCTGCAGCGGCAACAGGGCTGTACGGTGGTGGAATCTCGGGCTCTCGTGGTCCGTGGATACCAGACTGGTGTGTACCGAAGTCCTATCAGCCTTCCTTGATTGGTTGGTTCAGAATGGGTGACGACACAGGTTATGTTCACGACGGCGGTTCACCATCTACGGGAATGACAAATCAGATGTTTATGCTGAACCGTGCGCGCTCTGCACCGAGAAGTCACATCTTGACAAACATGTCAGGTGTTTTTGCAGGGTTTACAGACGCTTGGACAACGGTTGCCAAGGTCGCTTCTTCTGGCGTCGGCTTGTTTACCAACGGTGGCAGTTACCAGAGAGGCTGTGGTATCAAGGATGTTAGAGAGCTAGAGGGTTCTCCGGCCTCGTACACGAGTCCCGACTCTCATAGGAAGGTCGCGCTTACCGGCGCGCTAATGTACCCATCCTTCATCACGGGATCAAGGTGGAACGAAACACAAGATTCGGGTATTGCAAGGATTGGTTCAGCTAGCTGGGGTGTGTCTAGAGCTGGCTATTTTGGATCCGATGCTCTGGATAACCCAAGCAGAACATCAGACTTGACTCGCCTTTTTCAGAATAACTGGTGGGGACGTGGACAAAAGGCAGCTCACGGCATTGACAAGGTAACGAGAGTTCCTTTCGAGGCAATTGTTGATCCAAAGCTGTATGCCCCGGTTAACTTAAAGACGGTCAACGGTTCGAACTTTGTTATTTATGACAACGAGCCACACCCGAGTGCTAGCTTGCACGCAGCAAACTGGACAAGAAACGTGAATTCTACAGATCATACGCACCAGACTTCAAGTTGGGGCACGCCACTAAACTCTAGCCAGATAACTTCAAGCTTTAACTTGGATTCAATCAATGCTAGTAGATCAGGTTTTGATCAATATAGTTTAGCAGCGAACAACTTCTTTGCAGAGTCTATGACCTTCTTCCTTAAAGACGGACATGGGACGGTTATTGCAACGAACGATAGACTGGAAGAGCAGGTAGATTTACAGAAGACATACAAGATGAGAATAAAACTTCTTAGAGACCCATCCGGCGACTTCCCGATGTACAACAGGGCTTCGGCATTCGGCCCTCCTGTTGATGCTGGGGACGAAGGCTTTACTAGTGAGAAGTTTGTTCACGGAAGTCTAATGCCTGCTGGTGGTGGAGATCGAGGCGTATTTATGAACGCTTGGGGTTACGCGCCGTTTACTCCTCCTCATTATGATGGATTTGCAGAAGTGGAGTACTCATTTAGACCAAGCCTATCAGGTTCTTACACAAAGATAAGCGATGTTCTAGAAAGAATCTCAACAAAGCTAACAGATAACCACATCAAGTCAAACAGGATGACGAATATTACAGGTTCTTGGCCTGTCCTTGATCATTTTGGTGGCCAGACCAACTCTGATATGGTTGATGATTCCTTGTTGATCACGACTTCTAGTCTCAATAAATCAACTTCTATGCAACTCTCTGCTAGTTTTTATGGAATGGGCCTTGAAGATAAGAGCATAGTACCGGTTTTTGAGAACACCCGCGATAATCAAACAATAATGAGAGATTTCTGGGCAATACAAACTAAATTTGAGTGCCCAACATTCGATTTCCGTAACGTATCGGCGTCTTCCCCTGTCCCACCTGGCCTAACAAAGACGATAGGTATGTGGCATCAGAGTCCAAACAATGTAAACGAATCACCAATTCAGATACAGATCCTTCCGCCAGGCTTAGATTCCGGCGCATCAGACCTGAGTACACTCCTAGGCCTCTCTTTTGTGGAAGCTGGAGTTAGAAAGCCAAATAGAAAGGCAAAGAAGGTCGGAACTCTTGCAGAAACGAAGACAATCAAGGAAGCGGTCGTCGCCGTTCCGTTCATAGAGGGAGCCGACGGCCAAAGAGATTTTTTCGGCTTACGAAGAAACGAAGTCTACAAGGCAGTTCAGAACGCAGGCTATGCAGACTACAAGAAAGATCACTTAGACCGCGCAGAAAACAGCAATGTTAGAAAGGGGGCACGCGGAGGCAGAAGCCGCGCCCGCGCAAACGAGCAAGGTCCAACGCCAATCACCGTGCGTCCATCGATTCAATCGATGGTTGGCAAGATGCTTGGTTATGTCATACCTCCAAAGATGAATTTCTTGAAGTACAACGATCGCACTTCCGGAAAATATGTTGACCCCTTCGTTATGTACCTTTTTGAGTTCGAACACACACTGCAAAAGAAGGACCTCGCGGCCTTGTGGCAAAACCTTCCACCAGACATAGCAAGAGACGACTTCCACAATAGCGACGTAGACGCTATAAAAGAGGAGTCAGTAGTCTCTCATGAGTTGGGCGGCGATCTAGACCTGTTGTCTGGAAACCTCAATAAGGATGTTAAGTGGCTTGTGTTCAAGGTCAAGCAACGAGCAGAAACAAATTACTTCAAGAAGATGGCAAGAGACAAGTTGCCTCTTGGTCACCCCGGACGCTCATTGTCTGTTGAGAACGATATTTATGAGTATGGATTTAACTGGCCATACGATTATTTCTCTCTGGTCGAACTAGTTAAATTGGATGCAGAGCTTGGATTCATTAAGAACGAAGATTCCGCAAACCCACCAGAACCGGAAGACGTGCTAGACGTGATTCGTAGAGCGAATCTACAGTCAGACGAAGGTTCTGACAAAGAAGCTGTAGTACCATTTGCTATGATTGTACCAAAAGAGGATGAGTAATGTCGTTTTTTAACAAGAAAGAAGAGGTGATGGAGATACAACTTACCGCATATGGTAAGTATCTTCTCTCTAAGGGCAAGTTCAAGCCGGCGTTTTATGCGTTCTCCGATGATGAAGTCCTATACGATAACTCTTATGGCGAAAACAAAGTAGAAATAAAGAAAGAATCTTCAGAGAGAATCCAGGAAGACACAATAAGAATTAGACCAATTTATGATAACGAGAGTGCAGAAACGAGAGTAGCCAGATTAGACGAACAGATAGCAGAAACAACTGCAGAGAATACGAGAAGTGGGATATTAAGCAAGATGCCTCCGGATGCTTTATACGGAAGTGACAATGTGGACGATATTCTGATGGTTCCTGACGACAGAAAGTTAGTTAGAAATCTTTTAGGAAATTCTGAGCTTGGGAACAAGGAAGCACCATCTTGGTCTGTTGTGAGTCTTAACGCTCAACGCTTTGAGACACCAATCGAAGTAAGTTCTTCAGGGCCAAACATAGGCATGAGAAGACCACAAATAAACATGATTGTTGACTATGATTTAGAATCAGAGTATCTTCCGGAAGATCAAGATTTTAATATGGAGCAATACGTAGAGCAGGACGGTACAGAGGGTCAAATTACGTTTGTTGACAGAGTAAAATTGCACGTAGCTAGAAATCAAATAGTTCTAGAAATAGCAGAAGACAACGTATCATATGATAATGAAAATTTTGAAATAGAGTTTTTTACGGTTGACGATGAAGAAGAGATTGTTAGAAATGGCGTAACAGTAAAAGACGAAAAGCTAACATCCCTGTATCTTAGTCGACCTGGAGTCGACAGAGCCAGGAGTCTAAAGACTTATTTTGAAGTCTTATATGATAATCAAGTATCAATGGCTAGAGATTATGACTTCGAAACTTTTATCATAGAAGAGCCAGATGATGAGGAGTTCTGCGACTAATGTCTACCCTTAACTATTCAAGAAGCGATATTATCGGAGACTTTCTTCCGGACGTCGTTATTCGCAGAGTCACGCTAGAGTCAGCTCCTGATGATCAGTTGGTAACCACGATAGATTTAGAAGTTGAGGACGTCTTAGCAGACGACATTCGAAGATCAGCAATCCGAAAAATGGACAAACAGCCAGACGATTCCTTGACAGATCTAGAGCGTAAGTTTGATGAAGCTCTCAAGGTGTGTGTTGTTGTTGCAACAACGCCCTTTGCTGACCGAACAATAAGAAACCTACTCGTCAGAAGGGGAGGTCAAGCACCAACTTTTGAAGAAAAGCTCAGACAAATAAGAGGAGCAGGTCTGGAATATCTCCAGTCACCAACAATCAAGCAAGCAATGGAGAACCTAGCGGCCTCAAGAACTCTCGGCAACAACGCACCAAACGATATACAGTTCTTTTCTGAGGTTGCAAGACCCGTAAATGGGGAACAGTACGTTGCCTCCACTGTGGAGCTTCTAAAGACATACGACAGCAACAATAGACCAGTCTATAGGCTTCCGCGATCTTTTAGCGTAACGGGCATTCCTGCAAACGTCGACCATTTTAGCTTCTATGCTTTCACGTTTATAGATTTTAGCATATTTGATATGGACATTCCAGCAGAAGAAATGAAGTTTTTAAATAACTTGTATGGTAAAATGGTCTATAACAAAACTATTAGTGGGGGCCAGACCAATCCATTCTCTATGGTGCTGCTCGATTCCAAGGGAACACCCTGGACCGGCCCCTATCATGTGATGCTCAACGGTAGATATATGCCAGGTCGCTCTCACAACGAAGGCGATACAGAATATTTGACATCGATAATGGTACCAAACTTAAAGGTTCAAGACTTTAGGACGTTCAAGAGGTCCGAGGCCGACTTGTACGTACCGAAAGGTATGCCTAGTTTTCTGCAAAACGATCTAGAAGAGAAGCTTCTGAAGAGTAAGCGTTCAAACCAATTCAACTCTAGGCTTGAGGTTGAATATGAACCAACAAACGGAAACGTAACCTTTGAATTCTTAATAGATCAAGAGCAGATACTGAGAGAGAACTCAAAGTTTGGATCAATATACCAGAAATTACCAAATGTAACAAAGTACAATGTTCTAAGACCCAGAGATTATTTTAGATTAGTGAGTGCAAAGGTGCGAAGAAGGAGAGTTACAGATAACGATCTAGGAATTAACTCTCTTGGCTTCGGCGCAAAGGATGTTTTCGATCGCAATGAGCCTGATTTTATAGTTGCTGAAACCGGTGAACCGCACAGAGCAGCCAACGAAAGCAGTAGACGCTTTGGGGAAGACGACGTTATGTTGGAAAGCCGAACAAACCAGGGATCCATTTCTGATGAATCCTTCGCAGAACTAGCGTCGTCTATAGGATCTGAAGGTTTTACAAGCTGGATTAACTCATCTCCCGACGATCCGGTACCATTGGCTTCGTATAGAACTCTACCATTCCCTTTCTATAGGAACATTATTGGTGCAGACAGGACACTCAGATCCATCGACAAGGGAGTCTATCAGTACGGAATAGAACTTACATACGAAGACGGGATTGAGAGGTACTTGACAGAAATCTTAAAAAGCCTACAAGTCCAGACAAAGATCCTCGAAGAGTATTATAACGAGTGTGCAATCCCTGTAACTTCTGCAGGATACTTGTCGAGGGCAGGCGTCTCTAGCCCTTCAGCAGAAGAGATCAATCCGGACTACAGAGCAAGAAGAGTACAGAGAACTGAGAGCAGAGGTAATTATAACCATATAAGAAAGGCTTTTGCCCCAGACTTTGTAAATTACGCGAACGGAAAGTACAACTTTGCCAGAATGGCCGAGGCGTACTTTGAAGTGGTGAATGTTGTCTATGCGGACGCCAGTTTCAGAATAGGTAACGTCTCCCGAGCAGACGCATTTGGTGGTAAAGCAAGATTTGATGTCGATAACATACTGTCTTTAATGTTGCCAGACAATTCCCGACCATCACAAATATTAGAAATATTGGGATCCTTTCAGGAAATGCAGAGCCTTCTAGAAGACATTGTCGATGTCGACCTTATAAAGGACGCATCAAACGTGCAGCTAACTCCAGGCCAAGCAGGATCGTCCGGTAGGGCACCAAGCCTGATAACTGTGCAAAGATGGTACTCAGACGTTGACGATTTTGTCGACGCTAGCGACCGATCTGCACCATCTATGGACTTCTTGGATATGGTATCAAGCCCGCCGCGAACGTCAATGTCGTCAATGTCGTTGGCACGACGACCATCACGCGAATCATCCCTCGCTGAGGATCTAGCGAAACAAAGATATCAAGACGCTATGTCTGGAAAATACTCCCAAGAATCAGCTGAGGATTTGGCGAAACAAAGATATAAAGACGCTATGGATGGAAAATACTCCCAAGAATCAGCTGAAGATCTAGCGAAACAAAGATATAAAGACGCTATGGCTGGAAAGTATTCGCAAGAAGGACAGAGAGACTACTCTGCAGAAGATATCAAAAATCGCTTAATGAAAGAGATGGATAAGTTTGATACAGGAGTTGAAGATGGGAAGTACGACAACACGCCAGCCTCTTTGACATTTGATAAATTTAATATCCCCGGTCCTGATCCATTATCGTTTTCCTTTAAGGCGGAAGGAGAAGATTCCGACGAAGACGAAGCTCTCGTACTGAGGTACGAACGTAGAAGTGGAAGGTCGCGACGAGGATCACGAGGATCACGCCGCCGCCGCCAAGGACAGCAATCATCACAATACAAGGTTATGGATTACGTTATTCGCAGGGAAGAAGAGAGAAAAAAGGACTCCCTAGGCTCAGCCCGACCGCTTGTTCTGGGAAGGCCGACTCGACGCCGCCGCCGTGGCTCAAAAAAGCTTGACTTTATAGACGGGATGAAAAGAGCACTAGAATCGGAATTAGCGTCCGAAAAAGGTAACGCCATTTTCATAAGAGAGATGGATAAAAAAAGCGTTGCAACTGTGGACTCTGCTAGAAGTCTCTGCAGAGAGGTTTCTACAGAGCCTTCTCCGGTGATAGAGTTTTTGGAAGACTTGTCTGCTGAGGTTGGTCCTGAATTCGAGATAACAGATAAGGCAGCCGCCGTCGCAGAGATCGTTCGCAAAACAGTCGAACAAAGAATTGCTAAAGATAATCTCCTACGTGAGATAAGTGTCTCAAAGATAAAAAGAGTACTAGAAGAAAACCCACCAGAAAAGTTTAAAAAATTACCGGCCCGAAAGATAATCAAAGTCACCGCCGCCACAAAGGAAAAGGTAAACCCGCCGGCCACCGCCGCCGGTTGGCATGCCGGAGTGAAAAAGGCAGTTTCCAATAAGAAGGAGCTACTACCAGATATCCAACCTTCAGAGGTAAAGAAGAAGAACTACAATCCTCCGATGCAGATCTTAAAGTTAGCAGAAGAAGAGACGCCCGTTGGCGCCACTCCTGCGAAAGCGCCAGCAGTATTGTATGGCTCAGTGAAAAAGATTATGAAACTAGAGGGATTTAAGAAGGATGCCAAAGGAAAGCCGATGTTGGGTTCCCCAGAATACAAGGAAGTATCGGTAGCAGAGGTAAAGGAAGGTCTTCCAGAAGGTAAGTATAAGTTGGAGAGTTATGAAAATTCAGAAATGGATATCAAATCGCCAGAAGCGGCCAAGAAGCCGGTACGATTTAAGATCTCTAAGGTAAAGCCTGCTGCACCAGCTAAGGCCCCTAAGCCTGTTTCTGTCTTGGGAGACATTGTGAAAGAAGATCGCAAACAGGCAAAAAAGGCAGAAGCAAAAATGGAGAAAAGAGAAAAGCCCTCATCAAAATCAGCTGAAGATTTAGCGAAACAAAGATACAAAGAAGCTGTGTCTGGAAAATACTCCAAAGAATCAGCTGAGGATCTAGCGAAACAGAGGTACAAAGAAGCTGTGTCTGGAAAATACTCCAAAGAATCAGCTAAAGATTCAGCGAATAAAGGAAAGTATTAGTAATGGCAAACGGAAGCGATAATAGTTCTTGCGCACCACCACCAGGCGACGGCCGCTTTGGCGCCTTCCGGCCGGGTGGCGGAAATATGACGCCCCCTGCCCGTCCGAACGTGGCTGATCATGCAGACGCAGTTGTTGAAGCAGCAGAAGAGTTTGAGGCGGGTCCTGTTGAAGTTGAAGTAGTCGCAGATTATGATGCAGAACAAGAGCCAGAATTTCAAGATCTACAGCAATTTCAAAACAACTTTTCTGTTGGAAAAAACAAGTGGATATTAGAGCCAGGCCTTTTAGCCGGCAAGTCATCCGACCGGGTTGTTGACATCTACCCCATATCGCAAGATCCACGCGCAAGAAATGCTTTTCCACCGAATATTCCGCCTCCAAATATTAATGCCCCTGTCTTGGACACGTTTCGTTTCGCGACTGGAAAATTTTGGATGAATCTTGCTCACGGAGCTGGACCTTTAAACGGTTTAAATTCTTTTCTAGAAAACCGCCGCAAGAACGGACCTTACGGGCTTTTCTCATTTCACAACCCCGGCCATATGCTTGGGTATGCTTCCCACTTTTTAACACCAGTCACAATGAACGACAGACTCACAGGAAAGATATTATCGCAGTTTGATTGGTTAGAGTCTGATGCAATTCGCCTCCGATTTACCAGAGGAGCAAACCAGATGCTGGAGTTGCCAGTGTATCATGACACTATGAAAATAATATTTCCTGCTCACACGCTGCAATCAGGCCGAGAAGAAGCAACTGCCACCGGCTGGGCGCAAGGCGGCCCAGTCGCCGCCACAGGTGGAGGCTATGGAGCCATCGCCTCCACAGCCACCACCATCGCCTCCACAGCCACCAGCACCACCGCCGCCGACCTAGCCCTCTTGCCGCAAGGCAACGCCACCAGCACCACCTCCACCACCAACACTACCACCGGAGGGGTAACCGTCTCGACCAACACTACCACCGGAGGGGTAACCGTCTCGACCAACACTACCACCGGAGGGGTAACCGTCTCGACCAACACTGCCCCCGGAGGGGTAACCGTCTCGACCAACACCGATCCACGCCCTGCCATCGCAACAAGAGAAGGCTGGGCGAGACCTGGTCGATATTGGAATTGGAGAAACTATATGTACGGCCTCGCTGAAGGCTTCGGAGACGACCTGTTCGCCGCCCGCAGCGCAGCGCAAGATCCAACCAGGTTTGATTATAGCAATAGAGGTGCCAACTCCTTGCTGACTTGGCGCGACTGGCAGTCAGCGGATTGGTCGAAAAACCTATTTCCAGTAATACCTTTTTACGGGGTATATTTTGCAAACAATTCCCCAACAGACTGGTCAAACGAGTCCTTACGGCCTCCTGCAAAAGGAGAGCAGACTTTCTTTGATCATGTAACGAACACTCCTGCGTTTTTGACAAGAGAACAACTCAATCAAACAGACATTAAGGTATCTTCTTATCTAGACATAGACCCTGTATACAACTATTACGATTGCGTCTATGAAGATTTGATATCTCCCAATTATGAAGAGAAGCGTCTCCCTAACTATTATAAAATGAGACCAGAAAGAAGGGACCTGAGCAATAGAGCAAACGAGGAGTGGGCGCGAGATGCAATTGCAAGAAGTATGCCCGAGGAGGAGGGGTCAAGACAGCAGGAAATCCTTCGCCGCAAAGCAATAGAGCAGTATGGGGTGTTTGATAATATTGGTCACCCTTTCATTAAGACGTGGGACATTTATGAAAACACCAACTTGCCAGATTTTAAGAGAGTGTTTGATGAGAGGTCTCTCTTTCCTATGTACACTGAATTAGAGTTCAAGACCACAACAGATAGTTCTTATGCGTCAGCAATGCGCCTAGGCCCTGGAAGGTCTTCAATGAGAGAGATTCTTCTCCCCTTTGCTAGCAAGAATGACCCTTCTACAGAAGACATATTGCAAGGCGTGGGTCAACTCGTGCAGTCCGTTAACGCAGAAACTGTTACTCAGTTTGTCGGAAGTGGCAATGACGATCCCGATGCCGAGGACCTCGGAACCACGTCTGTTGGAGACACAATAGAAGAGCCGGTTAAATTTATGGATCTTAACAGGTGGCTGGCTTGGGTGGAAGAGATGCTAGATCCCGAAGATCCAGACTACTCTCCGGAGAGGTTTAGAAACCTTTTTAGTTCCATAGTGATTAGAGCAAATCTAAAGAAACTCATAGAATCCCATTACAGACGAAACTTTAACGAGATATTAAGTGGTGTTCCTGCCTATTCTGAAATACTTGCGTATAGAATAGAGAAGATGATCGAAGGAGAACCGATACAGAATTTTTATTTTGGAACAGACAACGACGTTGAGATAGTCAAGTATATCGACAGCCAGGTAGAATACGGAACAAGATATACATATAAAGTCTATCAGACAATAATAGTCATAGGTACAGAGTATGCATACGCTGACTGTATGTCGAATGCGTCAGTTAGAAGCTTTTTTAACAATTCTGCACCGGGCCAGGACACTGAGATGTTTTTTGGCGTAATTCACACTCCAAGCGTGAGGATTATGGAAGTACCGATGCAAGAGAGAGAAATCGTTATCTTGGATCGCCCACCAATGCCACCAGATGTTAACGTGATTCCGTTCAAGGGTGTTGCTAATCGCATTTTGTTCAACCTAAACAGTGGTACAGGTGAGCTTTACGCTCCACCAATCATCCTCGAAGAGGATGATAACGAGCAGTTTGCTGCAGTGGCGACAAATCAGGAAGCAACATTTAATCCTGAATCTTGGCTTCCACCCGGAGGTATTGCCTCGCCAGATCAGGTGCTACACTTTAAGAACGATGACCAAACAAAGATATTTGAAGCTTTTAGATTAGAGCACGAGCCTGAATCTTGGCAAGACTTTTACGATAAGAAGATTGCAAGAATAGCTTCTACAGCGACGAACGCTTCTTTGGAAGACGTTGTTACGCCAAACAAGAAATATTATTATACTTTTAGATCGGAAGATACCCACGGACATGTATCTAATCCGACACACATATATCAGGTCGAGATGGTGAAGAACTCCGAGACTGTTTATATGAAGATGGACTTGTACAAGTTCAAGGAGCCCGCTAAGAGCACAACGGCATCGTTTAAAAAGTCGATACAGATAAGCCCAGCGTTCCTTCAAAAGATTTTACCACTACCATCGTCGGGTATGTTTTCTGATTGGGAAGATGATATGCAAGTGGGAAATTCTAGCAATCCTGTGTGGGGTAAGAAATTTAAATTTAGAATAACATCGAAGTCGACAGGCAAGCAGATTGATCTAAATTTTAAATTTGTGAAGAAATATGCTAGAATACCAGAAGAAGTACAAAATACTGTACATAATAGTGATAAATGTTAGGATTTCTTTGAATAATATCCTAATTAGTTAGTAAAATACTAAGGAGTGAAAACATGGCTTTTCTTGATAATTCCGGAGACATTATATTAGACGCGGTTCTGACAGACACTGGCAGGTTCCGGATGGCAAGAGGAGATTTCAAAATAACGAAATTCGCACTTGGAGATGATGAGATAGATTACTCTCTCTTCAACAGAAGCCATCCGAGTGGTTCTGCTTATTACGACCTAGAGATTCTAAAGACACCAGTTTTGGAGGCCTTTACAAACAACACATCTCTTATGAAGTCGAAGCTTATGACGGTTACAAACACGAACCTGCTTCACTTACCTGTTCTTAAGCTCGCCGATGGTGGATATAAGGGCGAATCTACGAGCGCGAGAGATACAAAGCTTGGAAACATTGGCACGTACATCATTACAGCTGACTCAAACACAGAAGACACGACCAATTCTTTGTCTGCAATTGACACGTCTGGAAAGGGCATCATTCTCGGCGCCGCTCAAGATGGTGGTGTAAACTATATCTTGGTTGAGACTGGCCTAGACACTTTGAAGGTTCCACCATCATTGGATGTCCCTTCAAATCTTCAGGAGACTCAATTCATAATAGAAATGGACGATCGCTTGGGCAGCTTGGTTACTCCAAGAGACACGCCCGGCCAGGTGCCTGCATCCTTCATTGATGACGATCAGATAGCTAGTTATTATATCAGTGCAAATTCTGGTATGGATGCTGGTGGCCTGATTAGAGATCGATGGGATGCTCTTCGCGGAGCAGAGAACGCTCGCGAGGGCACAGGAGGCACAACATCTCACAGAATTCGAGGACCAAGAGGTAGGATGCTACAGTTCCGCCTTCGTCCAAGTCTAAATCTAGCTACTTCAACATATTTGTTCGAGAAACTTGGCAGCACGTTTACTCAGACAGCGGATAATACGCCGGTCAACGGCTTTAAGAACGCTAAAGTATATTACTATATTGACACCTTCGTAAGGGTCACTGCTGCAACAACAGGATATTCAATAGACATTCCCGTTCGATATGTAAAGAAAACAACAGTAGAGTAATAAAAGGATTACAAAATGGCCACAACTTTTAAGACATTTCTCAATAGCGACATCGTAACAACGAAAACATTACTTCACGAGGCGATACCAATCACTGGTGCCATTGTCTCGGGAACATACAACAGAGATGGAAGCATCGCAACAGAACTAAATATCAAGAACTATTCTCACAAGATGTTTCAATCTGTTTTCGATTATCCCTACTTGAGTTCTTCGGCCAACCACATTTTTGATATCTCTGCTGGATATTCTACTGGTTCAGTGCTTTCTGGAAACATAAAGCAGGTAGCAAGAAAAGACCAAGAAAAGAAAATACAGATTTATAACCAAATGGCTCAGGTTCTTATGGGCCACGACAAAGACGGCGCCATACGCGCGTTTGATCAAGACGGTGACGTCACTGGTAATCCAGCGACGGGCAAAATTCACGAAGCCTTCTTTCTTAACTTCTCTAGACTCTTAACAAAGGATGAGATAAAGAAAGGATCCTTTAGTATGAAGTTGGGTGTTTCGCCTCACTACGGTGGCCCAGATTCTCCTGCAGAAACTCACGGCGACTTGAGAAAGTACACAGGAAGAACAATCACAATTAGTGATACAAACGCAGCGAATGAGTATAGAATAAACTCTCCAGCAGGCGAGTATGGAATTCTGTCAGCCTCTTCCGGAGGGACCTCGAACGCTATAACTGCTCCAATCGCACACGGACTAACAACAGGATCTAACCACCCAACATCACCAGGAAATATCGGCCTCATCTTTTATCAGGCTGGCATTGTTGTGTTGGACGCTAGAGCTTTTGCCCGCGCCTCACACGACGGCGGCGGACCTGCTGCTGTCCGCGCTGTCACTGCCTCGACATCACCTGCTGTGGTCTATCACTTGACTGGTGGCATGCTGAACTCTGCAAGTTGCATGATGCACAAGCAGATCGTAGATGCAGCCGGCGTTGACATCACGGCTTTGAACCAGTCTGACGTCTATAGTCTCTTCACAGGCTCTTCTATCCAGACGGCTTGCGACTCTTTGCGACACAGGCTATTAAACGTATCGTTCAACAACACGACAGAACTTAACTCAACAGTTTATTTCTGTAGAGCACATCACAATGAGTTCAACTACAGCTCGAATCCGACATACTTGACGGAAAGCCAGATCCGAGTAAAGAACGTACCAAGTGATATGCCAGTCAGCTACATAACCTCTATCGGGTTGTATTCTCCAGATAACGAGCTTCTTGCGGCGGCTAAGCTTTCTGAGCCACTCCGCAAGGATCCAACAAACGAACTGACATTAAGAGTTAGATTGGATTACTAAGAAGTGCTATGCCATATTATAAATTCAAACCAGAGGATCTGCTCTACAATAGGCTAAAGACGTTCCCTCAACAAAACTTTGTAATTTTTGATGGCAAAGTATATCTCAATGGCTTCAAGAATTCTAAAGGAAAATTCAATAATATCAATGCTACAACTCAGGGCTTCCTTAGCCTTTACGAGCTAAATGTAGATAGAGTAATAGATGAAGCAGGTGATCCGCCCGGCGACGGATCCATTTATCCATTCGTGACAAAAGAGGGCTCACGCACAGCCTTCAAAACAATAAGCACTACAGAGTTCGACTCTTCCGATCAGTTTGAACACGGGGACACTATTAAGGGGAGCTATCCTCTCACCTCAAGTATAAAGAGAACCCGCTTCGCGACAACAGGTGATCCTATCGTGGACATTGTTGAGGATAATGGTTCGTTTAAAAAGGCGACATCAAATAAGAAATTTGTACTAGCCCTGAAAAACACTTTTGACAAATATACTCATTTAAGCAAACATTATGCTTTTGATTCCTCCTCTACCAACTTGCCAGTTAGTTGGGATAAGGGTAGGGATGAGATGAGCCTTATAGAGATCCCATCTATCTTCTATGGATCTTCGATAAAGAAAGGTTCAGTGGCTCTCAAGTATTACATAACGGGAACTCTCGCCGCAGAACTGAGAGACACAAAGAGAAACGGAGAACTTATTCAGGTTTCCGGTACATACAACGCATCGACAGATGATGGAAAGGTCGGCGGCGTTGTTCTGTACAATGAAGGGTTCTTGGCACTGACCGGCGCTTGGACGATAAACGATTCTTTTACAGATAAGTATGTCGGCGGCGCCCATTCTACTCCAAAGTGGACGCACTTCGGCGCTGGCGCGTTCGACGACACCGCACAAGGGGCCATTACTGGATCTACATTTGTCATAGATTTTGAGGGAGTGAACTACATCCCAACAGTTACGATGATGGCTCATGCTCCAAAGGGTATGAACAACAACTCAACAAACCCAACATTCTTGAGAAAGGGGCAAGATTTAGTTCCAATAACCTCAAGTTTCCAGTTCAAGGAATTCAATGAAACAGAGATTAAGATCCTTGAACACAGTCCTTATGTAGATCCTACAGGGTCTTTCAAGAAGCAGACTTATATTTCTAAGATTGGAATCTACGATGAGAACAAGAATCTCATAGCTATAGCGAAACTGGCAACTCCAGTTCGCAAGACGGAAGAGAGAGAATATACTTTCAAGATGAAACTAGATTTTTAAAATGTCTGAGAAAGATAGAGAGATTTTCAAACTGAAAATACTGCAAGCAAGATACCTCAAAGCCCAACTTGAAATGGACGAAAAGTTCTTCGACAAAGCACAGTACGAATTCGCGAAGGCCTATCACAAGGTCTGCAAGACCTGTCCCGCCCACGAAAGGGAAATCCTAGAGGGCGCAATGAGCGACCCAGACCAGAAACAAAAGAAAAAGTCAAACATGAGCAAGGCAGCCAAGAAGGCAAAAGGAATAGAAGAACCACCACCTCAAGAAGAAAAGCTTCCAGACTTGAAGATCGCCCAAAAAGATGCGCAACCAGAAAGCGTAAAGAAGATATATAGAGCAATTGCGATTAAGTCACACCCCGATAAGATGGTCGGACTTTCGGAAGATGTGGTAGCCGAAAAAGAGACACTCTTTAAGAACGCGAAATCTGCGATCGAGAAAAACGACTTTTTAGGCTTGTACGACATAGCGAGAGAGTTGGGAATAGAAGTTCCAGATCCAGAAGAAGGTCAGATTGAAATGTTAAAAAAAACAATTGACAGCACAAGTAAATCTATAGAACAACTAAAGGAGACAACAGCTTGGCAATGGCAAAAAGAGAAAGACCCAGATCAAAAGGAGGCGCTATTGGTCCGTTATATGCAGTACGTCTATACGAAGTTTAGATGATTTTAGGTTTAGATGTATCGACAAGTATAACCGGCGCAACAGTTTTGGACAAAGAAGGGAACATTGTCTTTTGCCACGCGTGGGATTTACGAAACAAGAAACACTTTAAAGACGTTCTCGACAAAGCCGACGCAATAAAGAGCCATCTCCTGGACACATCACTCAAGTACAATATAGAAGAAATCTATATAGAGAAACCATTTATGTTCTTCAACTCTGGCGGGTCTAGTGCAAAGACTATGTCAATCCTGCAGAACTTCAACGGAATGGTTTCTTGGCTTGCCTTCCAGCAGTTCGGTCTTAAGCCAAAATACTTAACAGCATCTGAAGCCAGAAAGCTTTGCGGAATCAAAGTACCAAGAGGTACAAAGGCAAAAGAGAAGGTTGTGGAGTTTGTCCTTGACAAGGTACCTGATTTTAGTGTAGAATATACTAAATTCGGTAATCCAAAGCCCGGAGAATGTGATCGGGCTGATAGTTGGGTTATCGCAAGCGCAGGACTTAGCGAATGGAATCAGAAAAGCTCGACATCTTAGTAGAAGTTCTCGGTCGGTATTACCGATCTGGATCTGAATATCTCTTTGGCTGTCCAAAGTGCGATCACGACAAGAGAAAACTATCTGTAAATTTAGACAAAGGCGTTTTTAAATGCTGGATTTGTGGATACTCAGGATTAAAGTTAGCTAGTCTTGTAAAGAGGTATGGTCCTTATTCTGAGTATACAAGGTGGACGGACATAGATGGGTCCGTCGACATCGCGTCTTTCGACGACCTCTTCGCAACAAAAGAGGAAGAAGTTCACGAGATTCGTGTTTCCCTACCTGACTCCTTTAAGACCCTCACAGGCCACAGTAAGGGGTTCCCTGCAAGGCACGCAGGCAACTATCTAAAGAGTCGAAACATCACAAGAGATGATATCCTTAGATGGAAAATAGGCTTCTGCGACGATGGTGACTATGAAGGTCGGATCTGTATTCCATCTTTTGATGGCAATGGTAATTTAAATTATTTTATAGCAAGAGGATACGGAAGACAATATCCAAAATACAAGAACCCTCCAGCCAGCAGAGATATTATATTTAACGATCTATACATTGACTGGGACGAGCCAATTGTTTTGGTAGAGGGTGTTTTCGATGCGATCGTCGCGGGCAACGCCGTTCCAATATTGGGCTCTGTGTTGAAGGAGACATCAAAGTTGTTTCAGAAGATCATCAGAGAGAAGTCAACTGTTTATATTGCTCTTGATCCAGATGCAAAATATAAAGAACAAAAAATAATTAATTCTTTGCTAGAATATGATATAAAGGTATATAAGATAAACGTAGAACCTTTCGATGATGTGGGTAGCATGTCGAAGCACGACTTCCTACAGAGGAAGAAAGATGCTACCATTATTGATTCGACACACTACTTATATCAGTGTCTAGAATTTTAGGGAGACTTACGAAATGGAAATTACCAAAGGTAGACTAAAAGAAATCATCAAAGAAGAGGTAGACAGAATGTCTTCCCCCACTGCCGCAATCAAAGGCAAAGAAATGGCAGACCTGCTCATTTCTGAATTCAAGACTTTGTCTGTTAATGATAGACAAGTTTTCTTGACAAAATTTATCCAATTCTTAAACAAAGAAAACGCTTGACGTTAACCACAAATTGCACTATAATGTATAGTAGGTAAATTTGGAGGTTATATGAAGTTCGCGCATATTGCGGATACCCACATTCGAAATCTTAAATATCATTATGAATATAATGAAGTCTTTCAACAGCTGTACAAGTCGCTGAAAGAAAACAAAGTGGACTATATTGTTCATTGCGGAGACATCGCACATACGAAAACACAAATCTCACCAGAGTTTGTGGATATGTGTCGGGACTTCTTCGAGAACCTTAGTAGCATTGCACCGACATACGTGATTCTTGGTAATCATGATGGCAATCTACGAAACAGCGACCGCCAAGATGCCCTGTCGCCAATTGCTAGGGCAATAAATTCTCCCAACCTGCATCTAATCAAGAATGCAGGAGAGGTCAACATAGACGAAAAGTTTTGTCTAAATGTGTTGTCCGTCTTCGATGAGGAAAACTGGATACAGCCCACAGATACAGATGTGATCAACATCGCACTTTATCACGGGGCAATTGATAAGTCGAAGACAGATCTAAACTGGACGCTAGGAGGCGACCATGATGTTAGTATTTTTGATAATTTTGATTTTGCTTTTCTCGGAGATATCCACAAAACGCAACATCTAGATACCGAAAAGAGAATCTGGTACGCTGGCTCTACAGTCCAGCAGAACTTTGGTGAGTCACTGGACAAGGGATATCTGCTTTGGGAGATTGACAGCAAAGACGATTTTACTGTTGATCATATAGCTTTTGATAATCCCAAGCCGTTCATCACTATTCCACTGACAAGGAAAGGCGACCTTCCAAAGAACATCAACCCACCCGAAGGCGCCCGTCTCCGCATTGTGTCAGATAGCAATGTTTCGCTAGACAAGATGAGAAAGGCTGTCGCAGCAATTAAGTATAAGTATGATCCTGAATCGGTCACGTATCTTAATCGCGCCGCGAGTCAAAAGATAACTGTCGAGTCTGCAGAGGGCCTGAAAAAGAAAGACCTTAGAGACATAAAGACTCAAGAGACTCTCATCAGAGACTACTTGAAAGACTTTCAGGTATCCGATAGCGTGATGCGCCGAATCTTTGACTTGAACGCGAAGTACAATACAACGATCGAACGTGGTGAAGACACTTATCGTAACGTAAGCTGGAGCCTGAAGACTCTTGAGTGGGATCACCTTTTTAATTATGGAGAGGGGAACAGAATAGACTTTTCAAAGCTTGAGGGGATTGTTGGCATTTTTGGAAAGAACTTTTCTGGTAAGTCATCAATCGTTGATTCCCTTCTTTTTTCAATGTATAACTCTACATCGAAGTCGATAAGGAAAAACTTAAACATAATCAACCAAAACAAAGATGATTGTGTTGCAAGAGCCACTATTGATATCAATGATACGACTTATGTCATCGAGCGCTCTTCTGAAAAATATGTAAAGAAGCTCAAGGGTGAAGAGACATTAGAGGCGAAAACTGATCTTGAATTTAGTTCTATCGACTTGATAGGAAACAACACAAGCTTGAACGGAACGTCAAGACAAGATACGGATAAAAGTATCAGAAAGTATTTTGGATCGATGGAGGATTTTCTTCTCACCTCAATGGCTAGTCAAATGGATTCTCTTAGCTTTGTTAACGAGGGCTCTACAAAGAGGAAAGAGATTCTGGCAAAGTTTTTGGATCTTGTGATCTTTGATAAGAAGTTTAAGATGGCGAAAGAAGACAGCGCATTGACAAAGGGTGCCCTTAAAAAACTAGAGAATATAGATTATGACTCTCTTATTGAGGAAGCGAAAAAGAAGATTATGGAAAGTGAAATAGCGATAGTAAGAAATAAAGCTATTTGCGAAACACTCCAGGATGATATGTCGGACCTTACAAAAGAGATCACCTCTGTACAAGATAAGATCGACTCTGTTCCCGCAGAAATAATCGACATCACAAGCTTGAAAGAGAACATAGACAAGGAACGAAGCCGCATCGCTACTCTAGAGAAGAGGAGAGATGACCTTGAGGAAACACTAAGGGAAAAGCAAGAACTTTATTCAAAGATAGACGTGTTCATGAGTGACTTCGACATCGAAGACTGCTTAGATCAGAAGAGCACTTTCGATGAAAAAGATGATATGTTAGCCGCCTTTATTCGTGACTTGAGAGAGGAGTCGGAAAAGCTAGACGAATTCCGCAACAAGGAAAGGCTCTTACAAGAAGTGCCTTGCGGGTCTGAGTATTCCCACTGTAAGTTCATAAAGGATGCGTACGATTCAATCAGCCTTATTGATATTTCCGAGGGTCATATCGCCGACCTGTCTCGCAACATCCGAGAGGTTGGCGTGGACATACAGGCAATTGACTATAAGAAGATAGAGGACTATATTTCAAAATATGACCAACTTCTAGAAAAGAAGAATACGACTGCCAATGCACTGTCGGAAGCAAAGGTTTCCATAGCGAAAACAAAGACGTCGGTCCTTAAGACTAATCTCGCGCTGAAGGAGCTTTTAGAAAAGGAAGAGGAGTACGAAAAGAACAGAGAGGCAATTGAGAATTTGGAGCTACTGATGGAGAACCGTACACAGCTGAAGAAGCTCTTCAGCGAAAAGGACAAGGAATATAAAGGATGTCACGATGATATGCTTAACTTTCACAAGTCTCACGGGTCTTACGAGGAGAAACTAAAGTCTCTCGGCGAGCAAAAAGAAGAGTATGAGATTCTTGCAACAGATTTTGCAGCATATGATTTGCTTATGACTTGCAGTCATCCGAACGGCATCTCCTATGACATTATTAAGGAGCGTCTGCCGATCATCAACCAAGAGATCGCAAAGGTATTAACTAACATCGTAGAGTTTGAGATCTTTATTCAGAACGAAGATAAGAAGCTAGACATCTTTATTAAACACCCAAAGCATGATCCTCGTCCTCTAGAGATGGGATCGGGTGCGGAAAAGACGATTGCTTCGATGGCAATTCGATTAGCCTTTTTAACAGTGTCCAGTTTACCAAAGTCGGACCTATTTATACTAGACGAGCCAGGCACTGCTCTAGACGAGGAAAACATGGAAGGGTTTACAAGAATCCTGGATATGGTAAAGGGATACTTTAAAACTGTATTGCTTATTTCTCACCTAGACACTCTCAAGGACTGTGTAGATATGCAGATAAGTATTGAGAGAAAGAATGGCTACGCCCACGTAAACATATAGGAGGACATATGGTGGCGGAGATAAAAGCATTTACAGACAAGTACACAGAGAAGTTCATATCGAGAAAGTTTTTAGCATGGATAACTGCTACGGGACTTTGCGCATATGGAACTGTCACAAGCGATAACTGGACGGCGATCACCTTGGCATATATTGGCACACAAGCACTTGTCGATATGGCTGTGAAGTGGAAGCATGGACCCGGCGATGCTTAGTTTAGTAAAGATCAAGACTGCTTGGGCCTGGCTTAAAACTCACTGGCAAGTACCATTCTTATTAATATGGACAATTGTAGTGTGGGTATTGACGCGAAGAAACTCTGACGCTATCATCGAGGTTCTAGAAGCAAAAAAGGAATCATATGAAAAGCAGATAAAAGTTATCAACGAGACTCACGCTGATGAGCTTCTCAGGAGAGATAAGCTTCTTGATCAATATAACGACACCATAAAAAAGATAGAAGAGGAGTGGAAGCTTGGAAAGCTTAAAATAACAAAGAAACAACAAGAAGACATAAAGAAATTTGTCATAGATTCGAAAGGAAATCCAGATGAGATTAAAAAGAAGATTGAAGACGCTTTTGGTTTTACTTACACTGACTAGTTTTTCTACTCAGGTTCTTGCTCAAGAGCAGCCAAAGGGGAGATATGCGAAACTAAGTCCGGGCGAACCATCACCTTTTGAAGCCTGGTGTTTCGACAACATAGCTGCAGCTACTATCTTTTCTACTTTAGAGAACTTTAAAGCTGGCTGTGACTTGGAGATTGAAAGAAAGCTAAGCCTACAAAAAGCTAAATTTGATCTAGATATAGGAAAATTGAACATAAGATATGATACACTAAAGAAGCAGAACGATGAAATTCTTTTGATTAAGAACACAGAAATAAAGGAGCTAGAAGAGGCAGCGCTAAAGAGACCCAATGAGTATTGGCATTGGTGGGCTCTCGGAGGGTTCAGCGCCGGAGTGGTGACAGCAGCAGCCATCTTCTTGTCTATTGAATGAGCGATAAAGATTTCGATTACATAGTAAAAGTTGAAAGAGCGATACAAGAGAAGTACGGAGAAGAAGCTATCCAGAACCCTAGAAAGCTCTGGAACAAAGAGAAGGAAGAGAGATACCTTGAGGACCTAAAAGAGTTTTACAGCAGAGAGAAAGAAAAAGGGTCGAAGGATAAGGTTGGAGACATCTATATCTCTAGAGCCCTTCTGGAAAGAAAGTCAAACAGGGACTGCCCAGTTTGTGAGAAATACTCTTTTGATGGCAAAGACGACCTATATATGAATAAGTTTACTTGTTGTTTCGACTGTTATATCCAGTTTGTTGAAGGTAGAGAGGAGCGCTGGTCCGAGGGATGGCGCCCAGGCAAGAATACTATGGCAATTATGAAATAGCAAGACTATTTATATTTATAAAGTGAGGATTTTAAATGGCTACTACACTAGAAATTATTAACGGTATCTCTCAGGTGCTCTCGAACACGTACGACGGCGCCCTCGATGAGGAAGGAAACCCTGTAAAAGCAGGTCTTAAAAGAGAAGAAGGAAACCCTCTAGTTGACTCTAGAGTGATGGACGGCTTCTCTGTGAGGTTTGGAGGAGACAATCTTATAGTTTCCTATCAGACGGACGTGAAGCTCAAGGAGTTGCACAACAGCGGTTTTGAGTCTGATATGGATTCCATGCTCGGTGATATTGTCAAGTTCTTGAAAAAGGAATATAAAAAGCTTACAGGAAGTTCGCTCTCCTTGTCTGCAGTCGATGAGGTCGAGGTGTTCGCTACTAGAATATCCGGCATTAGAAGCACTGTAACGGCGAAGAAGACGTTCAAGATCGGCGGCGCTGACGCAGACGAAAACGCAGAAGAGTCAAAGGACCGCTTGGAAGATACTTTCAAGAAGTTCCTTGAGCTTGGCGCCGACACCAAAGACCCACAGAACTCGAAAGCTAAAAGTGACAACTATAAGCCCTTCGACCCATTCAACTTGGTATCGGGACAAAGAAACACAGATTTGAAATAAGAATGTCTTTTAAATTATCCAAAAAAGAGATAATGAAAGAGATCCTCAAGTGTGGCAAGGAGCCCGTTTATTTTATTAATAACTATGCTAGGATAACCCACCCACAAAGAGGACTAATCCCTTTTCATCTTTATGACTTTCAGAAGGATCTGGTTACGGACTTCACCGATCACCGCTTCAATGTAATTCTGAAGGCCCGTCAGCTTGGTATATCTACTATATCCGCAGCTTATGTTGTGTGGCTGATGCTTTTTCACAGAGAAAAGAACGTGTTGGTTATCGCAACCAAGTTTGGAACAGCTTCGAACTTAGTAAAGAAAGTAAAGAATATACTAAAGAACATTCCTGAGTGGCTGCAGATAGCACACGTTACAATCGACAACAGAACATCTTTCGAACTTTCTAACGGTTCTCAGATTAAGGCGTCTTCTACTTCTGGCGACGCAGGCCGCTCTGAGGCACTGTCTCTTTTGGTTATTGACGAGGCCGCGCACGTCGAAGGTTTGGATGATTTGTGGATGGGCCTGTATCCTACTCTCTCTACAGGTGGTCGCTGCATCGCACTGTCTACACCCAACGGCGTTGGTAACTGGTTTCATAAGATCTACACAGAAGCGGAACAACGCACTAATGATTTCTACTCAACAAAGCTCCCTTGGGACCGACACCCAGATAGAGACAAGGACTGGTTCGCGAAAGAGACAAGAAATATGTCCCGCCGCGAAATCGCACAAGAGCTAGAATGTAATTTTAATATGTCAGGCGAAACCGTATTTCACGGAGAACATATCGCCTGGATAGAAAATGAGATAGTGGAACCGAAGTACAGGACTGGATTTGACAGGAACTATTGGATATGGCAAGAGTACACCTCTGGTTCTGATTATATGATATCTGCAGACGTCGCACGCGGAGACGGCAAGGACTACTCTGTATTCCACGTCTTTAATCTAGCAACAATGGAGATTGTGGCAGAATACCAGGGGAAGGTTACTCCTGATGTATTTTCTGATATATTGTCCAACGCTGGTAGAGAGTATGGAAACTGTATGTTGGTGGTGGAGAACAACTCTGTAGGATATTCAGTTTTGGAAAAGCTTCGAGAGAGAAACTATCCCAATATTTACCACTCTATAAAGTCAACTCATGAATACGTAGACCAAATTCAAGCAGAATCTCAATCTAACGCCATCGCTGGTTTTACCACGTCTTCCAAGACGAGGCCATTAGTTATAGCGAAGATGGAGGAATTCGTAAGAAACAAACTAATTAAGGTATATTCTTCTCGTCTTCTAAATGAAATGAAGACTTTTATATGGAATAATGGAAAACCAGAGGCAATGAGAAGCTACAACGACGATTTAGTTATGGCTTGCTCAATAGGCTGCTGGATAAGGGACACAGCTTTGGTAGAGAATCAGAGAAACGTAGAGTACAAGCGAGCTTGCCTAGATTCGATGATAATAACCAATTCGAGACTAGATACTACAATGCCTGGTCAAAATACCTATAAAAATAACAGCATATTTGATAAAATGCAAAAGACGCAGTCTGATTACGAGCAATTTCCGTGGCTCTTTAAGGGATAAAAAACAATGGCAAACAAGAATAAAAATACGCAGAACCCAAGAAATCCTGAGAACGCACTCTTTCAGAAGTTAACAAAACTTCTTTCTGGGCCTCTCGTTACTCACAGGACCCAAACAGCAAGAAGGCTCCGACGCCGCCAGCTAGATAAATATGCCCGCCGCTTTCGCTCTGCTAGTGGTCAGCAGTTCAAGAAGACAGAATACAATCCTTTCGACAATCTTATGGCTAGCGTCATGCAAAACCAAAACAGACTGGAGAGGTATGTTGACTTTGATCAAATGGAGTACACACCAGAGATCGCTTCTGCGCTGGATATATACGCAGATGAGATGACAACGTCATCAAACTTGCAACCCCTTCTTACTATTGATTGCCCCAACGATGAGATTAAACATATTTTAGATTCTCTTTATCACAACATAATGAATCTAGAGTTTAACTTATTCGGATGGTCTAGGACCATGTGTAAGTATGGAGACTTTTTTCTCTACTTGGATATTGACGAGACTATAGGTATCCAGAGCGTCATCGGCCTTCCCACGCAAGAGGTCGAAAGGCTAGAGGGCGAAGATAAGACAAATCCGAATTACGTACAGTATCAGTGGAACTCTGCCGGAATGACTTTTGAAAACTGGCAAATGGCACACTTTAGAATCTTAGGGAACGACAAGCACGCTCCATACGGAACTTCCGCTTTGGAGCCAGCTCGAAGAATCTGGCGACAACTTACCCTTCTCGAAGACGCGATGATGGCTTATCGTATTGTCCGTTCTCCAGAGCGGCGAGTATTTTATATCGACGTCGGCGCAATACCTCCACAGGATGTTGAGCAGTATATGCAAAAAGTTATGACGCAGATGAAGAGAAACCAAGTTGTGGACCCTTCAACTGGCCGCGTCGATTTAAGGTATAACCCAATGTCTGTAGATGAGGACTATTTTATTCCTATGAGGGGCCAAGCTTCCTCAAAGGTTGAAAGTCTTCCTGGCGGCACATACACTGGTGATATCGATGATGTTAAGTACTTAAGAGACAAGTTATTCTCTGCCCTTAAGGTCCCACCATCTTACCTTTCACAGATAGAAGGCGCGTCAGAGGACAAGACGACTCTTGCACAAAAAGATATTAGATTCGCGAGAACCATACAAAGACTGCAGAGGTCTGTAATAACAGAGCTTGAGAAGATTGGAATAGTACACTTATATGTCTTGGGCTTTAGAGGCGAGGACCTGACAGGCTTCAAGCTTAAACTCTCTAACCCTTCTAAGATTGCAGAACTGCAAGAATTGGAGCACTGGAAAGTGAAGTTCGACACCGCATCTGCAGCAACCGAAGGATTCTTCAGTAAGAGATGGATTGCTACTAGACTCTTTAACTTGTCAGAAGAGGAGTTCATGAGAAACCACAGAGAGATGTTCTATGACAGAAAGTTTGAGGCAGCTCTTGAGGCATCGGCGGAAGCGGAACAAGCAGCACTCACTCCATCCGAAGGAGGCGACCTCGGCGATATGGGTGATATGGGCGATATGGGTGACATGGGAGATATGGAAGATATGGGAGGAGATTTGTCCGACCTCGGTGGCGACGCCGCAGATATCGCAGCAGGTCCAGAAGATGACTCGATGCTCCTAGCCGCACCAGGAAAGAGAGACGATGATGAGCACGTTGGAACTAGAGGCCGATCGGCATCACAAAGAAAGAAGGAATATACTCCGGTCACCAACGACAAGAGACAGAGCGGAGCAAGAAAGAGGTCATCTCACTCAAAGTACTCCAGAGAGACGGCTTCCTCGACAAGAAGGAATGTTTTTAAAGGTTTTGATGACCTGGCGGGACTTTCGAAGGGCATTTATGAGGCTGAGGTATCTAATTACGATAAGGAAGAAAAGTTAATAACAGAAATCAACTATGACGTCAAGAAATTAATTCAAGATCTTGAAAAGAGGAGTAAAGATGAGACTCAGACATAACAAAAAAAGAAATACAGCTTTCGTTTACGAGGCATTGGTTAGAGAGCTGACCAAGAGTGCGATCAAAAACGATCTAAATAAGCTGAATAAAATAAAGAACATAATCAAAGAGCACTTCACGCGTGATTCCTTGCTTAAGAAGGAGCTTGGGATTTACAAGTCTCTATACGAAACCTCTGGAATGAACAAAGGCAGTGCAGAAAAGATGATAATGGAAGCTCGCTTGGAATACTCCAGGCTTGACAAGTCTGAAATCTTCAAAGAGCAAAGTTCTTTAATAAAGGTGATCAATCGATCATTGTCCAGTTCTGTGTTCTCCAACTTTGTACCGAACTATAAGAATCTCGCGAGCCTTTACTCTATTTTCAATGACGCCGTAGATGTAAAGCAAAAGGTGATGTTGGAGGAGAAACTCTTAGAGTCCATCACAGCTATAAAAACCACAACCAAAGAAGAGAAGGACCCAATTGACAATCTTGTTTACAAGTCTTTCGTAAAGAGATTCAATGAGAAGTACGAAAACCAGTTAAACGAAGGGCAAAAGTCCCTATTGACAAAGTATGTTACATCTTTCGTTGATGACGGCCTGGAATTAAAGATGGCGATGAATGAAGAGATTGGTGCACTAAAGACTAGAATCAAGTCTGCACTAGCTAAGCCAGTCGTCGCAAAAGATAAAGATCTTTTAGCCAAGACAAACAAAGTTATCGAGATACTAGAAGACTATAAGAATAAAGAAGTTGATTTAGTTATGGTCGAAGAGGTCCTGAAGATGCAAAGCCTAATAGAAGAGATTGAAAACGATGCCAACTAAAATAAAGATAGTCCCAGCAGAACAGCCATCATCTGGCGACTCTGGACTTATTAAAATAAAGATAATGAAAGAAGAGCCCGATCCTGCACAGGTCGACCTTCTTGCCCGACGTGCCTTGAACGGCGACATTATGATCTTTGATCATGATTTGGTGGACATCGTTGTGTCGCCAAATAAGAACAAGGTAGTGACCTTCCCAAAGAATCTAATGGAAAGAGAAGTATATCCAGTACAAGATAGGTTTTATAAGTTTCTTAGAAAAAAGGGAATTATTGATCCGGGTACTGTCCAGATGGGAAATGTACACCATTCAATGGAAGCCGACATATACGAGTCAGTTCTAGAAGGCGTCGATGCAATTCAGAGTGCACTCTTTGCGACAAGTTTGTTCTTAGAAGAAGAACGCCCAGACATCATGGCCAGAAAGCACCTGCATAGAGATATGACAACTCACATGCTTGATCCAGATGAGGATGACAGCACTGAGCTGGGCGAGGTTCCCCACGGAGAGAAGAAGGGTTCCCTCGACCATACCCATAGAGCTTATGGATATCAGTATATGTATTCCGTCCTGCGCGAAAGCGAGGAAGAGTGAGTCTAGTATATTTTGTACTGTGCGCCTTTGGATTAACACAAATTCTCGTTTATGCCACCATATTAAATTCAATAAGACCAACGGAAGGAAAGCTGGGAGAACTCTTTAGTTGTCCAATGTGTATGGGCTTTTGGGTTGGTGTAATTTTATGGGCCTTAAACAGTTGCACGGGACTATTTAGTTTTGATAATTCTTTTGTCACAGGTGCGCTTTTGGGGTGCCTCAGTTCCGGAACAAGCTATATTTTAAATATGCTGTTCGGAGATGATGGAATCAAAGTGGACCACAAAAGAGCTTAGGAGGTAAAAATGGCACCATTTGCAACTATAAGATGGTTTATCCGTCCGGTAGCCAATTGCTGTAAAGGATCTTAGATGATGCGGGTGGTCCCCGCTATTCAATAATTAAAACAAGGGAGAAAACAATGAAGATCACCAAAGAACAGATTAAAAAGATAATCGCAGAAGAGCTGCAAAAAGAGATTTTCGGCCAAGGGCCAGACTCGCCGACGAGCCGCGACCCAGGTTTCGGCCTTGAAATACAAAAGGCCAAGGAAGCCCTCGAAAAACAAGCGAAAGCAATGCCCAAAGGCAGTATCCGTAGCACGCTCGTGATGCTCAACCGCGCATTGATGTATATAGGCCAAATGAGTAGCCAGGAAATCCAAGACCCAGCAAAGAGAGAAATGTACATGCGCAACAGCGGCATATTTCTTGTTAAGCAACTTAATTTTGCTCTCGGCCATGCACAGAAGATAGCGTCTGGCGAAGGTGACTTGTCAGAGGGTAGCGATCAAGCCGAAGCTGAAGAGTAAATAGGAGAAAGTATGAAGCTTCTAAGAGAATATTTTGAACTTTGTGAAGGCGGCATATGCCAAGACCTTTTAACAGAGGACGAAAAGCGTCGCGTCGCTAGCGGCGCCATCATTTTGTCTGGTGTTATGCAAATGTCAGAAACCTGCAATGGTAATGGTCGCAAATATCCTCACAGTGTTATGCTAAGAGAGGTGGAGAACTATAAAAAGATGGTCCAAGAACGCCGCGCTTTGGGCGAGTTAGATCATCCCGATACTTCAGTTGTTAATTTGGCTAATGCCTCCCACCTTGTAACGTCGATTTGGATGGATGATAACAAGGTCATGGGAAAGATAGAGGTTCTAAACACTCCATCCGGCTGCGTGCTAAAAGAACTGGTATCCGCCGGAGTTAAATTGGGAATCTCCTCCAGGGGAATGGGGTCGATAAGAGAGGAAGGCGGAGTGACTATGGTAGAAGATGACTTTCAGCTTATATGTTTTGATATGGTATCAGACCCATCAACTCCCGGAGCTTTTATGATGTCAGAGGCAAGAGAAAGATCGAACATCTTCACGAAAGCAGACAAGATAAACAGAATGCTAAACAGCATCATTAACAAAGGGCACGACAAGTGAAAAGCAGTGAACTAAAAAAGGTATTAAAGCCACTAATAAAACAATGCATCAAAGAGGTGATCTTCGAAGAAGGTGTTTTATCAGGTTTAATATCGGAGGTTGTAAGCGGCCTCTCTGCAGTCCAACCAATTGTGGAGACAAAGTCTCAAGATGTTTTTAGTGCTAGTGGTCCTGATAGAGCATTAGAGAAAAAGAAGCGCCTTAGCAAAACTAAGAAGAAGCTTTCTGAGGCTATCGCCAAAGAAGGATATAACGGAGTAAATGTTTTCGAAAACACCGAACCGCTGTCTAGCGGAGGCCAGGTTGGAGCAGCTGCTGCCCCATCCAGTCCTTTATCAGGCTACGCGCCCACCGACGCCGGCATAAACATTGACGGACTTTTCTCGGTTGCAGGCAAGAATTGGTCAAAAATGATATGAAAGAGAGAACATAATGGCAAAACCAATACACGTTGAAGTACAAGCACAGTCGAGATATGCAGATGAGAACGAAAGACTGATTAAGAAGTTCATCAGAAAAGTAAAGAAAAACGGAGTTTTGGATTTACTTAAGAAGAGAAGGTATTACGAAAAGCCTTCTGTAAAGAGAAAGAGAAAGAAAGAGAGAAAGAGAAAGGTTTGTCAAGAGTCGACAAACAAGCATAAAGCTAAATTTAATGATTAAGGAGTTTTAAGATGTCAGATTTTCATAGACACAGTAGCTGGGGCAGGACTCGTAGGCCAAAAAATGTTAATGGCGCGACGAGCACAGCAGCGGCGACGACCGTCGCATCGGAACCGTCAGATATGGCAGATGGCACAATCGCGGGCGCATACTTTACGGAAAACCAAAGGTTCTTGCACCTGTCCTTAGACACGGATCCATCAGGCGACACTAGGACGGTTACTGTCTGGGGGTTTATGCATGCATCTGGCCGCTGGGCGCCACTAAAAGACACCTCTGGGACTGCAGTAGCAACTGGTGCAATCGCAGACGCTCAATTTCACAGAGTGTTTGAGATTGCAGGTGTGGATAAGGTATATTTTCAAATTGATAGTGCTTTAAACGGCAGTGACTTTTTCCACGCGGCACTTTCAACTTTTTAAGGAGTAACAAGGTGGCGAAATCAAATACTAAAAAGTCAGCGGACTATATCATAAAGACCAACGACATACGGGGCCAATATACTCCTATTGCAACACAGCAAGGATCCGACCAACCACCTCCTTTTATCTTAGGTTTTCGAGGTGTGCCAACCATACGAATCCGTACAAAGGCTGAGTGACATATTTTCCAGTCATTTAGCATATTTCAATACTAATTACTTTTGAGAAAATCTTCTACTTTTAAGGGGTAAGTATATGTCATCCATGTTAGAACAAGCAATCGTAGACGCCAAGGCGTTGAAAGAGTCGGCAATCAAGAATGCCGAAGCAATGGTAATAGAGAAATATTCTGATCAGATCAAAGAAGCTGTTGATTCTTTGCTGGAGCAGGACGAGGCACTCGAAGAAGACTTTGGGAGCGAATCTGCCGAGACAGAAGCCAACCCAGTGTTGGACCAGGTTCCAACGACTATGGAGGAAGACCTTCCCGCTAATGCTGGCGGCGGAGATGTTACAGACTCCACAACCTTAACTCTAGATTTGCCTGACCTTCTTCAGAAAATGGAAGAGATAGAAAAAGAAGAGGGAGCCCCCGCTGCAGACGTCCTGGACGCCGACAAAGAATCCCACGAGGAGCTAGCCCAAGACATGGCCCCAGCGGTCGACTCAGCTCCAGAGGCTGCTAGCACTATGATGGAGGACATCGACCTTGAAGAGGATTCCATCACTGACGCACTCGTAGACGAGATTCTAGAAAGAATGCGCGTCGACATCGACCCACAGCCTTCCGGCTGGGCAGATACTCCAAGAGCGCACGTTGAAGAAAAGGCCGATCAGGCTCTTGCTCGCGAGCTTGACGACGAAGTAAAAGAAGAAAACGAAGCTCTTAGATCACGAGTTGCAGAACTCGAAGAATCTTTGAACAAAACTACAGATCAAAACGAAGAACTTGCCGAAGAGAAAGGCAAGTATAGAGATGCAATACTTATATTGAAAGAAAAGATTGATATTGTAAATGTTTCGAATGCGAAACTTTTATACATAAACAAGGCACTTGAAAATTCCTCCCTGAATGAGCGACAAAAGAGAAAGATTGTCGAAGCGATTTCTAAGGCCGAAACGACAAAGGAAGCGAAGGTTATTTACGAAACACTTCAAAGCACTGTGGGTAGTACGGACAGACGCGCTGTACCAAAATCACTAAGCGAAGCAGTCAGTAGAACAAACTCTTCATTGCTTATCAACTCGCAAAGAAATAAGGAAAATATTAAAACATCAGACGCCTTTTCTGAGCGACTCCAGCGTTTGGCTGGACTTAAATAAATAACTAGGAGGTTACTATAACATGTCTGTTTTACAAAAACTAACTGAAGGTATCGTCCGTCGTGACGTTTCGAAGGAAGGAGCTGCTCTTCTCAACAAGTGGGAGAAGACAGGTCTTCTAGAGGGTCTCGACAGTGATAACCACAAGAATAATATGGCTGTTCTCTTGGAGAACCAGGCCAAGGAGCTTCTCCGTGAAGCTTCATCGATGGCAGCTGGCGACGTCGAAGGCTTCGCCGCAGTTGCATTCCCAATCGTTCGCCGAGT
>UEXM01000162.1_pt1 | contig 73568 bp, 67 predicted proteins | sample 1796661 | NCBI WGS metagenome assembly UEXM01 (sample SAMEA4772469, study PRJEB27181) | metagenome | reverse complement strand
TTAGTAACTTACCCAGGAAGCGAGAACCTTTCGCATCTGACAAAACTCGAACGAGCGGCCTATTTCCCGGTGACTCCATGCACATTTAAGTCGCAATGCGAACCAAAGATCAATGACTTAGCGAATTTTGAGATATCTCCTACACGCATTTGCGCCCCGTTCTGTTGAGCACGGGCCTCCATAGCCCCAGCCTGCTATGGGTAAGGAGAACCCTATGAGCAATAGAACCACAGATATTCCGGTTTCCATTCCTGACACGCCCGTAAGGCTACTTGATCAATTCCGTGCCTGGCTGCGCACTAATCACTATCGTTACCAGACTGAACGAACCTATGTTCATTGGGTGGTTACCTATATTCGCTACCATGACCGCAGGCATCCTCGCGAAATGAGCTCCCCGGAAATACAGGCCTTTTTGACTCATCTCGCTACCCAGCGGCATTGCAGCCCTGCCACGCAGAAAATTGCCTTGAATGCATTGAACTGCTTCTACCGCAAATTTCTCAAGATTGAGTTTCCGGCTCTGAATTTTCGCCAATCACGCAAGTCTCGCAGGCCCCCCGTCGTTTTTACCGACGAGGAGGCTCGCATCATCATTAAGCAGCTAAAAGATCCTTTCAAACTGATGGCTGAGCTTATGTATGGTTCCGGATTGCGAGTTTCTGAGGCCTTGAGATTAAGAATCAAGGATATGGATTTCGGCCAAGGCCAGCTCATTGTTCGTGAAGGAAAAGGAAACAAGGATCGAGTCACTGTACTTCCCGGCCAGTTACATGGGCGCCTGAAGCTACAGATCGATCTGGCCACCAGTTATTATAAGCAGGACAGGGAGAACGGGGTTGGCCCCGCATGGATGCCCTATGCGCTGGCGAGAAAGTACTCCGGCCAAGCTTCACAGTTGGGCTGGCAATTTATTTTCCCTTCCCGCGAGCCAGCCCGGGACCCACAGACTGGCATTATTCGCCGCCATCACCATCACCCAGATACCATTCGCAAGCAGATCAAGCATGCTGCACAGAAGGTCGGGATTGTTAAGCTCTGCGGCCCACATACTTTCAGGCACTCATTTGCTACAAGGCTACTGGAGAGCGGCTATGACATCCGCACGGTGCAGGAGTTGCTGGGCCACAGCGATGTGTCGACCACCGAACGGTATCTGCATGTTATGAACCGGGGCGGTCTGGGGGTGATTAGTCCGCTGGATAGGGGGTAGCAAGGTAGGCATGGGCGTTCAGCATCGAAATTTGATTTTAGCATCCGCCCTGCGATGTCGAGGTTTCAACTTAATTTCACCCATAAAAAACCCGGCTTTCGCCGGGTTTTGATCGCTTCAAGCGTGTTCTATGAAGCGTGCTGCGTCTCTTATTCGCTCCAGGCCAAGTCCAGCTCACGAGCGGCTTTCACATCATCCAGACGACGTACCGGCTGGGTGAAGGGCGCTTCTTTCACCATGTCCGGTTCGTTGCGCGCTTCTTCCAGGATCGCGGCCATGGCATCCACGAACTCGTCCAGCGCTTCTTTGCTTTCGGTTTCCGTGGGCTCGATCAGGAAGCACTCCGGCACCAGCAGCGGGAAGTAGGTGGTGGGCGCGTGCTGGTTGTAGTCCAGCAGACGCTTGGCGATATCCATGGCGGTGACGCCCAGCTCCTTCGCTTCTTTTGCGAAGGTGAGGATGAACTCATGGCTGGCACGACGATCCGGGTAGGCAGCAGTACAACCTACCGCTTCCAGACGCTTGAGCAGGTAGTTGGCCGCCAATGTGGAGAACTCGCCTACGCGAATCATGCCTTCGCGGCCCAGGGAACGGGCGTAGAAATAAGCGCGCAGCAATACACCGGCGTTACCCATAAAGGCACTCAAGTGGCCAATGCTGGTGTCCAGCGAGTCGGTGTCGACCCAGTGATAGCTGCCGTCATCGCGCTGGCCGGCCATGGGGGTGGGCAGGTAAGGCAACAAGCGTTCGGAAACACCGACCGGGCCGGCACCGGGGCCACCACCACCGTGGGGGGTGGCGAAGGTTTTGTGCAGATTCATGTGAATAACGTCGAAGCCCATGTCTCCGGGGCGCACCTTGCCGAGGATGGCGTTCAGGTTTGCGCCGTCGTAGTACAGCAAGCCGCCGGCTTCGTGCACGGCTTTGGCAATGTCTTCAACCTGCCGTTCGAACACGCCACAAGTAGACGGGTTGGTCATCATCAGGCCAGCGGTCTGTGGGCCGCAAGCAGCTTTCAGTGCTTCCAGGTCCACGTCGCCATCTTCGCCAACAGGAACTTCACGGACCTTGTAGCCACACATGACAGCGGTGGCCGGGTTGGTGCCGTGGGCCGCATTCGGGATCAGGATCTCGGTACGTTGATCATCCCCACGGGCATCGTGGTAGGCACGGATCATGGCGACGCCGGCAAACTCACCCTGGGCGCCGGCCATGGGCGCCAGGGATACCCCTTTCATGCCGGTGACTTCTTTCAGGAAATTCTGCAGTTCGAACATGCAGCTAAGGAAACCCTGGCTGTGGCTTTCCGGTGCCAGTGGGTGACGATTCAGAAAACCCGGCAGCATGGCAGCACGGTTGGCGCCACGGGGGTTGTACTTCATGGTGCACGAACCCAGCGGATAGAATTGCTTGTCGATGGCGAAGTTCTTGCTGGACAGGTTGGTGTAGTGACGTACCACCTGCATTTCGGACACTTCCGGCAGGCCCGGCTTTTCTTTGCGACGCAGATGCGCAGGAATGGCGGACAGCGTGTCTTCCGCCAGCGCCTTGGGCGCTTGGGAGGTGGCGCTACGACCTGGATGAGACAGTTGGAAAATCAGTTGTGTCTCGCTCATGCCATTTCCCTCCATTCGTTGAGGACACTCTTCAGGGCTTGTTCGAACAGCTGCAAATCCTGCTCGGAATGGACTTCGGTAGCATTCACCAGAATCGCATTATTCATGTCATAGTCGCCGGCCAGGCTCACGCCGCCCAGCACGTCTTTCTCGGCCAGCGCCGCCAGCACCTGATCCGCCGGCTTGGGCAGCGTCAGTACCACTTCGTGGAAAGTCGGCGCGGTGAAGGCACGCTCAACGCCATCGATAGCGGTGAGCTTGTCCGCCAGTGCCTGAATGTTGGCGTGGCAATGAGCCGCCACATTACCCAGGCCATCCGGCCCCAGCAGCGAGGTGTAAATGGTCGCCGCCGTCATGGCCAGGCCCTGGTTGGTACAAATGTTACTGGTGGCCTTGGAACGACGAATATGTTGTTCGCGGGCCTGCAATGTCAGGGTGAAGCCCTGCTTGCCTTCCATGTCCACGGTGCGGCCAATGATTCGACCCGGCATTTGCCGAACGTATTTTTGCTTGCAGCACATAAAGCCAAAGTACGGCCCACCGGAGGATAGCGGCACACCCAGCGGCTGGCCTTCACCCACAACGATATCTGCACCGTCTGCGCCCCATTCGCCAGGAGGCGTCAGCAGCGCCAGGGAGGTGGGGTTAACCACACCAATGACCAACATTTTGTTGGCATGGGCCCAGTCGGTGAGCGCATCCACTTCTTCCAGAGAACCGAAGAAGTTGGGCTGGCTAATCACCAGCGCGGCGTAATCTTCACCTTCATAGGGTTTGAGTGCATCTAGTGGGGTCTGCCCGCTAGCGGCATCGAAGCCCACCCTTTCCAGGGCCACGTCCTGATTTTCCACGATGGCCTGGGTCGCGCTTGTGTAGCGCGGGTTCACCGCGGTGGGCACCAGCACCTTGCGGGACTTGCTCTTGCGGTTAGCTCGCAGGCTCATCAACACCGCTTCGGCCAAACCAGAGGCACCGTCGTAGACAGAAGCGTTGCTCACGTCCATGCCGGTGAGGCGGGTCATCAGGGTTTGGAATTCGTAGATCACCTGCAGGGTGCCCTGGCTAGCCTCCGCCTGGTACGGGGTGTAAGCGGTGTAGAACTCCCCCCGGGTAGCAATTTCCCATACCGCCGCCGGCACGTGGTGCTGGTAGGCACCGGCACCGATGAAACTGACCGCGCCTGCATCCTGGGCAGCACGGTCGCTCATCAGCCGAGTGACGTCCATTTCGCTCAGCCCTTCAGGCAGAGCATCGAGCTTGCCAGCGGCTTTCAGGTGCGAAGGAATTTCATCGAACAAATCTTCGATGCTATCGGCGCCAATGGCGTCGAGCATGGCGCGCACGTCATCGGGGGTATGGGGGATATAGGGCATGGGGCTACCTGATGGTGTTGGTGTTGGCTGTCAGGCCACGATATTCTGACGCCGGCCTGACGCTTGACGCCGAAAGCCTAACGCTAAGCTAAAACCCAAAGCGTCGTGCGTCCGCCGTCTGGCATCCGGCTGCGAATAACGGCTAGCTGTTATTCGCTATCGATCTGCGCCTGGTACTGGTCGGCGGTGAGCAGATTGTCCAGCTCGCCTTCGTCGGTGAGCTGCACTTTGAACAACCAGCCCCCTTCATAGGGAACGTTGTTAACCAGCTCGGGTTCATCTTCCAGTGCTTCGTTGATTTCAACGATTTCGCCAGACACCGGGCTGTAGATGTCGGAGGCCGCTTTTACGGATTCCACTACCCCGGTTTCATCGCCAGCGGCCACAACCTGGCCCACTTCCGGCAGCTCAACATAGACCAGATCGCCCATGGCATCTTGGGCGTGGTCGCTGATGCCCACCGTGGCAACACCGTCTTCTACCTTGGCCCACTCATGGCTGGAGGCATAACGCAGCTCGGCTGGAATCTCGCTCATTGTTTTCTCCTGTTAAGAGTCGCTTGCTCGCGGCATGCCGCACGCATGCACGCTGAAATGTATTCAGTAGCCGCATTGCGGGCGACTACAGAAGGTATGTCTTGCCGGAGATGCCATCGGCATGTCCGGCCTAATAAATAGGCCCGCCGCATGTTGCGTGCGGCGCGCAGCATGCTGCTACTGTTCCTTGTACACCGCTTTACCATTACGCACGAACGGCGGCTTAACCACCTGAGCCGCCTGCCGTTTATTGCGAATTTCCACATCCACCTTACCGGTGGCGCCGGCGGGCAAGCGGGCCAGAGCGATTGATTTACCTAACGTGGGCGCGAACGTGCCGCTGGTAATTTCCCCTTCTTCCCCATTCGGCATCAAAACTTTCTGATGGGCACGCAATATGCCCTTGCCTTCCAAAATCAGACCCACCTGTTCGCTGTGGCCATTTTCTTTCTGGTTCAGCAGGGGCTGGCGACCGATGAACTCGCGGTCATTCAGCATTACGGTCCAACCCATGTTGGCTTCCCATGGCGTAATGCTCTCATCCATATCGTTGCCGTAAAGATTCAAGCCCGCTTCCAGACGTAGCGTATCGCGAGCCCCCAGCCCAATAGGCGATACACCCGCTTCAAGCAATTGCTCCCACAGGGCCACCGCATCGGCGTTAGGCAGCATGATTTCCACGCCGTCTTCGCCGGTGTAGCCGGTGCGGGCAATCATCCAATCACCGTCTTCCGCGAAGGCAAAAACCTTCAGGCTTTTCACCGCCTCGGCGCGGCTGCCATTCAAAAGGCCAGCAAGAATGTCACGGGCCTTGGGCCCCTGAATCGCCAACATGGCCAGTTCTGGGCGCTCATGAATATCCACGGCAAAACCGCCAGCGTGTTTTTCCATCCAGGCCAGGTCAGTTTCGCGGGTCGCGCAATTTACCACCAGTCGGCAGCCACTGTCCCGCTTGTAGACGATAAGGTCGTCGATTACGCCGCCACTATCGTTGAGCATTCCGGTATAGAGGGCACGGCCGGAATCAATACGGTCCACATCGTTGGCCAGCAATTGGCGCAAGTAGTCACGGGAACCGGCGCCGGCGATATCGACTACGGTCATGTGAGAAACGTCGAACACACCGGCATTTTGGCGCACGGCGTGATGTTCTTCGATCTGCGACCCATAGTTGATGGGCATATCCCAGCCGCCGAAATCCACCATTTTGCCACCGGCGGCGAGATGAGCGTCGTATAAAGCTGTGCGATGAGCCATAAAAAACACCATGGAACGAGTGAGTGGGAATTATATCGACCCGGGACCGAGCGGCATAGGCTGGGCCACTAATCTGCCCAATGCGGGTAGAACACCCCGTCGAGCCTGCTGCCCGCTCCCGAGTCACAAAAAAGCCGACCCGCAGGCCGGCTTGAGTGCCACTGTTAGAAACAGTGAGGTTACTGCGGTTCCTTAATGGACCCGCTTTGGAAGGTGAGGTTCACTCCTCCAGCCGGAAGCTGCAGATCAATGGTGGCCACCGGCCCACCAATGCGCACATCAATGTTCTGATCCGCCGTGCTCAGCAAGCTGATAACCAACCTGCCATCTGGCAAAAAGTCCACAGGGCCCAACAATTGCAAATCATCCATAGGGTAACCGTGCAGATTAAAGGGCAACCCCAGTGGGGCCTCCATTTCAGGGGCATCCAGCAGCAGATCCAGTGTGAGGTCAAACATTAACTGATCTTCCTCCTCGTCATAGCGAATCCACCCGATTAACGGCAGCGTCCGGTTGCCGCTGCTATCTTCATCATAACGGCCACGCATTACCAAGGGCTCGGTGGGCACGTTAGGGCTGACCAAACCGGCGATCTGTGCGTAAACACTGGTGTTGGTTGTCATCAACACGGGCGGATAGAGGATGACTTTGAGCGCTTGCTCCGCTTCATCCCAGCCAGCGATATCGGCAATGATCCCGCCATTGAGATAAGTAAACTTATCCGCCGGGCAAGTATCGTTAATATTGCAGCCGATGTTTGCCGCCGTAACCAGCCCGCCAACATCAGTGACAGCCAGCTTGGCGGCATTGGTCGGTGACGGGTACAAGCCGCTGCCCGGCGGCTCTTCCGTCGCTTTGAGTTCAGTATCTTCCAGCTCAAAGTTGGCATTCACGTCTGACTTGGGCAGATTACGCAATGGCAGCAGCACATTGTCGTTTGCCGGTGCACCCGTGAAGGCAATGGCCATGTTCGGGCCACCCTCATCCGCATCCGGACCTAATAGCTGGGCGGTTTGCAGGGGCATATTGTCTTGCGAGCAAATCACATCACCGCCACAACCGGCCCGCTCATGGGACGCCAGCACATAACGATACAGGGTGCCGTCTTCCCAGGGCTGTTGCGGGGTAATGGTCAGCTTGCGGGTTTCCGAGGTCAGATGACCGGGCACCACCTCCAGACAATTACCCGCTGTGTCTATTTTTTCCACCCGAACACTGCCTTGCCCGCACGCTGAACCCAGCCTCATGCTATCGGCGTCCATGTTGCGCGAGAACTGCACCTCAATGGAGCGGTTAGCAGGCAAGGTTGGCACCGGCAACAGATCACCGGCATCATTTTGATAGGCACTGGCACACTGCCCCTGAATGCCATTGGCCAAGTTTTCGCTACCTGGGTCAATGGCGCAGGGGAAGCCCGGATACACTGTGGTGGTATAGGGCGTGCGCGCGCCACTGGTAGTGGTGGCATCGACCATGGTGAAGTCGAGGGTTTGCGGGTTGGCCGGGTTGCCACTCAGGTCCTGTACGCCATCGGTGAATACCACTTGGTAATCGGTGCCAAATGCCAGCGGGGCATCCGGGGTGAGCACCAGGGAAGCACCGTCAAGACGCCACTGGAAGGGCACCGGGGCTCCCTGCTGAGTCAGCCTCACTGTGGTGCCCGGAATAATGGTGTCCTGGTTTGGCGTCTCATCAAAGTTCAGCACCACCGGGTCGCCGGGGCGGAAGCGATCGGCGTAGTCGCCAGGTTGCCAGCTTTGCAGCCCCGGGCCGGTAATATCAACTTCGGGCTCGGGCGCATTTACCTGATCCAGGTAAGATTCCATATGGAGGCTGAGCACACCGTAGGCGGTTTCCAAGCCCAGCACCTCTGGCTCTACCACGCCTAGGGCATCGATGACCATACGGCCATCTACAACAATAGCGCGCCCCACCAGCTCGACCTGCAACAGCGTTTGGGTGAAGGCGCCGTTGGCGCGGGAATCTGCCGTGGAGAGCGCCAGATCCAGAGTCAACTGCACCCGCCGTGGCGCTTCCGGAACAGTGCTATATGGAGCCAGTGAAAGATACCCGGAGGCGTCGGAGAGGAAGCTGACGGTCACCTCGCCGGAGTCGAAACTCGCAGGTAAATTGCCGGCAATCAGCACATCCAGAGACTCCCCCTTGAGGATCGAACCTTTGCGGATTCGCAGCGGGGCGGCGTCCGGATAATTGGGCACAAATCCCAACTCCGCAAACACATTACCAGAGAGCTTGGCGGCTGTGGCATCGCCTAACAGCGTACCAATCAGCGGCACGCAATTAATCGGATCACCGCTCAGCGGCGACAGCATAACGCCACCCTCGTTACACTCCTTGGTGGGGTCTGTGGCCATGGCCTCCAGCACCAGGGTTTCCCGTGGGGTGGAATCTTTCGGGGTCAGCTGAATGCTACTGTCCCCACTATAAGCCACGCCGGTTTTACTGGTCAGGGCTGCACCCAGCTGCAGGGTGTATTCGTTGCCCGGGGTCAGGTCTTTCTGCGGATCCAGGGTTAGCCGTGTGCCATCTACCAGCAAGGTGGCCGCAACCCTGTTTCCGCCAGAATCGCGCAAACTTACTGTGGTTTCATCCACGGTAGTGCGATCCAGCGGCTGCGAGAATTGCAGGTGAATGGTGGAAAAATCCATGAACGGCTGGTCGGCCCCAAACGGCATACGCCGGCTGAGCACCAGCTCATCGCTTAACTGCTGGCTGGTGTGCGGGCCTTTTGCCGCGGAGGCAGTGGTAAAGCTCAGGGTGCCATCACTGAAGCCCGCCAGGCTGACACCGCTCACGCTCAAGGTGTAATCACTGTTGAACGCCAGCGCCTGGCGCGGCGTGACAATCACTGAGCGCCCCTCATCGGCCTCACTCACGTCCACCTCGACGGCGCCGCCCGGGCCAGTAAGGGTAATATCCTCCGACGCCAGATCCCGTGCTTCGGAAAACTGCACCACCACTGGAGCGTGCACCGAGACCTGAGTCTGGGCATCTGCCGGGTAGCTATAGAATACGTGGCCACGATTGCGCTCACTGTAATCCACCGTCTGCTTACTGCCATCACCACCGCAGGCGGTCAGGACCAGTGCGGCAGCAAAAAATAGGCTTGTTCGCATCATTGTGTTTGCCTCCCGGAGTTAAAATTTAAGAGTGATCGAGCCGCTGATCACATTCACTTCGCCGCTGGCCTCCACTTGCTCGCTGGGCTGCGGGTAGACGGCAGACTGGGTGTCGTAAACATCAAAGGTGCGGTCTTCCAGAATCTGGTGTTGGTAAGCCAAATCAAAGCGGACCGGGAAGGCAAGGATGCGAGGAGCCTTGTATTCCGCAGTAACCCCTAGGCCGATGATCCATTTGTCAGTATCCAGATAATTCACATCTACCGAGGCATTGGACTCCAGCGGCGATTCGCTATAGGCCACCCCACCGGTGAATGAGAAGTTTTCATTGAGACGGAACTGGGTGCCGATACGCGGGATCACCACATCCTGGAACTTCAGCTGACCGGGCTGACCACTCACTGTCTGATCCTTGATGGTGTCATTGCTAAACTCGTCTTCCAGAGCGGACCATTCCTGCCACTCCAGGGTGACACCGGTACGCCACCGGCCTGACCGATACTGCACGCCACCGGCCAGAATATTGGGCTGGTAGGAATCCAGCGTATTGATATTAAATATCAGGCCCGGGGTGGGAATCACGCCGGGAATCACCGCCGTGGCGTCCACTTCGGTTTTGGTGTTGGCGTAACCGCGATAGGAAAAGGCGGTTTCTAACCCGTTAAACCAACAATCATCGCCCTCAGCACAGAAAGTTTCCCCCCAATCCATACTGATACCGAAAGTGGGACGAACCGATGGTTTCGCCGATACGTCCAGCTCTTCGTACTGGGTATTGCCGTCCAAGTCGGAGGTGACCCTCAGATCCGCCGCCGCATGCAGGGTAATCCGTGCGCTGACGCCCACATCGATCCCCCGCCACAGCTGGGTGGCGCCGCCGAGGTTCAAGAACAGGGGCTGCCGGCCATATTCAAAATACTGGCCTTGCTGGGAGGTGGCAGAATCGAACGCGAGCATTTCCTCCCCGTATTTTTCCACCCCTAACATCATGCCGAAGTAAATCGGATGGTTATATTGGGTGAGCGAGGTCAAGTCAGTTTTCATACCCAGCAGCACTTGCTGGGAGGGGGAATCCTGTAGCAGGTCACCATTACGGATTGGCGCATCGGCTCCGCCCAGACTTTGCGCCCGCAGTTCATGATCGGCATGCATCAGACCGATGGTCAACTCACCGCGAGAGTCCTGGGCCAGGGCCGCAGGGTTATAATACGTAGCAGAAACTTGATTGCTAAAGAGGCTCAGAGCCTGCGCTGAAGCAATATCTGAGGGCAATACACCATAGGTGGTGCCGATATTTCCCATGCTCGCCAAGGCAACAGATTGCACCAGCACACCACCGACTACGGCAGCGACACGTCCCGATAAAGACACCGTCATTTGTTGTACTCCCTCGCTGTTTTCTTGTTACTTTTACGTTATTTGTCGCCAAGGCAGCGACGGGGGCTTACCTTATGCAAAAGTGAACATGCATTTACATAGGTAGAAAGCGCCATTTATCATTGATCCGTACAAGTAAATGTAAAATTCTTTTAAATGGCGACAAAATGCATAGTGGCGCCCACGATAACGGGCCAAGGGCGGGCTAGCGAAGGAGAAGAAAAACAAGAGGGTTATTCACAACGAGCAGCCAACAGCTGTAAACACAAAGCACTGCGTCCGCCGACTGACCAACTTCACTTTACCTCCCTCAAGGCCAACCAAGGTGATTTCCAAGGCATCTCTTTCGCTTGTGCATTCTGCAGCGGGCCTTCTTGCCCCACATCATCAATAGGCAGGCCTTTGACATTGCACTGCAGACCCAGCGGCACACTTAGCCCCGGTGCCAACTCCGCCCCTCACCCAGGTTCAGGAACAACCGCTGGCGGCGGTACCGCGTGAACCGCCCTTGCTGGGAACCTGTGAGTCCCAGGGTTACCGTTACTGGTCCCCCCGATGCAGCAAAGCAGGGGCAGGTTAGGGGTCAGGTAGGCAGGATTAAACTAAAGAGCGGGGCTGGGATAGTGGACTTGGAGATCCCTTGGGCTGCCCCAACTTGGGTAAGGTGCGAAACGGTCATAGCGCCTTTCCGGCGTTGGTTATTTAGCGCCGTCGGCTCAGCACGAACACCGGCACCAGCCCCAGCAACACCAGAGTAAGCGACGGGGCAGCGGCGCGCTGCCACTCCCCTTCGGCGGTCAATTCGTAGATACGCACCGCCAGGGTATCCCAGCCAAAGGGACGCAGCAGAAGAGTGGCGGGCATTTCTTTCATCACATCAATGCCCACCAGCAGCAAAGCGGTAAACAACCCCGGCAACATCATCGGCAGATAGACGCGGCGGCTAACCTCCGATGCACTGGCACCGAGGGTACGGGCAGCGTCCACCAAACTGGGCCGCACCTGTTGCAGAGCGTTTTCCACCGGGCCAAAGGCCACTGCCAGAAAACGCACCACATAGGCTAGAATCAGCGCCGCCAGCCCGCCCACCAAGGGAATCGACAACCCCCACTGATCCAACCGGGCTTCCACGGCACTGAAGCTGACCATGATGCCCACCGCCAGCACTGAGCCAGGCAGAGCATAGCCCAACGTCGCCAACTGGACCGAGCCCGACACCACTCTGGAGGGCTGGTGACGCTTCACCCAAGCCAACCAGCTGGCCAATACCAAAATCAATGAAGCCGCCATAGCCCCCAGCAAAAAAGTGCGCCAGATCAGGCTGACAAAGCGACTATCCAAGCCTTCGATACCGGTGCCCACCACCCAATACAACAGCCGGCTCACCGGCAGCAGGAATGCCATGAACAACACAGCAAAGGCAAACACCGAAATGCCCCAGGCAAACCGCGGCCGCACCCGCATTATTTGCCGGCCACCCAGCTCACTAAACCGGGCACGACGCCGGCCACGGCGCTCCAGCCACAATGACACCAGCACAAACAGCAGTAGCAAGGAGGCCAGCTGCGCGGCCGCCTGCAAATTAAACAAGCCGTACCAACTCTTGTAGATGGCGGTGGTAAAGGTATCGAAATTAAACACCGACACCGCGCCGAAATCGGCCAGGGTTTCCATCAAGGCCAGCGCCAGCCCTGCAGCAATGCCCGGCCGGGCCATGGGCAACGCCACCTTGAAAAAGGCCCGTAGCGGGCCATCACCAAGAATGCGCGCCTGCTCCAGCACAGCACGCCCCTGAGCCTGAAAAGCCAGCCGCGCCAGCATGTACACGTAGGGGTAAAGCACCAAAGAAAGAGTGACCACGACCCACAGGGGGTGGCGGGCACTGAATCCGGGAAAGGCCGGCCACCAGGCGCGCACCTGGGTTTGTATCGGCCCGGCGTAATCGAGCAGGTCCACCAACACGAACGCCAGCACATACGCCGGCATGGCCATGGGCAACAACACTGCCCATTGCAGCCAGCGACGACCTGGGAACTCCAAGGTCGCCATACACCAAGCCAGAGTAATGCCCAGCAGCGAAACGCCAATGGCCACACCCACCATCAGGAACAAGGTGTTCCCAATCAGGCGCAGCAGCACCGTATCCATCAGGTGCTGCCAGGTAGCCCACTCTTGCTGTCGCCAGGCAGCGAGCAACACCAGAATAGGCACCACAACCAACAGGGCCAGCGCAATCACGCTGGCCCCACTGCACGAAAACCCGCCGCGCCGCATCACCGCTTAGCGATACCCGGCACGGTCCATCAGTTTCACCGCCTCGATCTGTAGGGCACCGGCGACACTGACATTAAGATCATCGGCCTTGAACTCCCCCCATGAGCGCACTTCTTCTGGCGGTTTCACCGACACATTCACCGGGTATTCCAGGTTGCGGTCGGCTAACAGTTCCTGAGCCGCGGGTTGAGTCAGCCACTCCAGCAGGTCCTTGGCTTTTTCCGGGTGCGGTGCATTCACAGTAACCCCCGCTCCAGAGATATTCACATGCACGCCACTGGTATCCTGATTGGCCCAGAATAGCTCCAACGGTAGCTGTGGGTTATCTCGCTTCATGCGACCGTAGTAGTACGTATTAACGATGCCCACATCGCATTGCCCTGCAACGATCGCTTCCATTAACGCGGTGTCATTGGAGAATACATCTGTGGCTAAATTGGCCACCCAACCACGTACGATTTCCTCGGTTTGCTCTTTGCCTTGACGCTCAATCATGGTCGCCACCAATGACTGGTTGTACACCTTCTTGGATGTGCGCAGACACAGGCGCCCTTTCCATTGAGGATCCGCCAGGTTTTCATACGTGGACAACTCACTGGGCTGTACCCGGTCGCGTGAGTAAACCAAAGTACGCGCGCGCACGGTCAGGCCATGCCATTGTTTTTTCGGGTCAGTGAGTGCCGCTGGGACATTGTTGCTCAGTACCACCGACTCCACCGGGCTAAGCAGCCCTTTTTCAGCGGCGTTCCAGAGGTTACCGGCATCCACAGTGATTAGCATGTCCGCAGGGGAACGCTCACCCTCGGCCTGTAAGCGGGCGGTAAGGGCCGCAGCATTATCGGTGATATAACGAATACGCACCCCGGTTGCCTCGGTGTAGGCATCGAACACCGGTTTAATAAGATGATCATTGCGAGAGGTATAAACCACCAACTCTTCATCAGTGGCAGGCTCAGAACACCCCCACAGACCAGACGCCATAATCACGGCGCCCACTACGATGCCAAACACGCGCATATCCATTCGCTCCAACTATTTCTAAACAAGAATGATTCTTAACTGATGGCAGTATGCCAGCTAACGTCGATGAGCTCTAGCGCCGCCCGCGGGCGGTTTCGCTTTAACGGGAAGATCCGTGCTTCGCCCCATGGCCTGACGAGCAAAAAAACCTTTCACTGGGCCCGCCTGATTTACCCAACGCATGCCCGTGTTACGCAACCAGCGCACCGGCATGGCCCGCTGTTCAAACAGGGACTGGAATCCACGCATGGCATTTTGCATCAACAAATTTTCTCCGCGACGGCGGCGTTGATAACGGGCCAGCGCTCGAGGATCAGCACAGCCGCGACCCTGTTCACAGGCCCCTGCTACTTCTTCCGCCAACACAGCGGCATCCAACAACCCCAGGTTCACGCCCTGCCCGGCTAATGGATGAATCACATGGGCTGCATCTCCCACTAGCGCCAACCCTGTTGATACATACTGGCTAGCATGGCGCTCCTGAATGGGAAACACCGCCCGTTCACTAAGCAGAGTCACTGACCCCAGAGCGTCGCCCACGGCAGCTTGCAATTCCGCCGCAAACGCCACCGCGTCCTTGTCTCGCAGTGCCGCAATTCGCTGCGGCCAACCGGACCAAACAATAGAGCACTGCCTTTGATCATCCTGACCTTCGCCAGTAAATAACGGCAGCAACGCTAACGGCCCGGTTTCCATAAACACCTGCCTGGCACAACCGTTATGGGGCTGTTGCGTGGCAATGGTGGCCACCAGCGCATGGTGTCCACTATCGCGGGGGCCACCGCTGATGCCCGCCTGCTCTCGCACTTGCGAACGGGCACCATCGGCGCCCACCAGCAAGTCAGCCTGCCAGAACGAATCGCCACTGCGCACGGCCCATTGTCCAGTCGTGGTATCACGCCGCAGGGCATCGACCGGCACACCGCATTGCCAATCCAGCGTGGGCAAGGTCGCGGCTTTGCGATACAAAGCGGCGGCCAAATGCCCGTTCTCCAGTAACCAGCCCAAACTCTGCGCCCCGATCTCTTCCGCCCGGAATAACACTTCCCCGGTACCATCCTGATCCCACACCTGCATGGCGTGATACGGCTGCACCCGCGACAGATCCAGACAATCCCACACTCCGGTATTACGCAACAGCCAGTGGCTAGCCTCGGTAAGCGTAGACACCCGTAATTGTGCCGCCCCTTCAGGCATGGTCGGAGCAGGCGCCCCGTCCAGCACGGTGACGGTAAGCCCCTGCTCCGCCAGCAGCACCGCCAGCAGCCCGCCAGTCATGCCACCACCGACGATGACGATATGTTGCTTTTCGCTTGCAGGCGACACGCTATTGGGTTGCACGCTTTGTCCTCACGTTTTTAAGTGCTTTCACAATCCCATGGCCCGTTTCGCAAAACCGCTGCGTAGCCCGGGTAAAATATCCATCGCCACTAGCCCCAGCTGGCGGCTGTGTGCAAAAAGCGGGTGCTGCACCCGGAACAATTCTGGCACCCAACGAGACGCCTGGCTGATCATGGCCTGATCCTTTTCCCGTTTTTCCGCGTAGGCTTGCAAGGTCACCAAGCTACCGGGGTCTGAATTGCCGCCCACGGTTTGCGCCAGAGCCAACAAATCCCGCACCGCCAGGTTAAAGCCCTGCCCGGCCACCGGGTGCAAGGTATGGGCGGCGTTACCGACCACCACCCCATGAGGCACCACCTGTGCACAGGCCTCGGTGAGTACCAGCGGATAACGTTGGCGCTCGCCGATGCTGGAAAGGCGTGGCGCGCCTGCCGGGCAACGGGCCTGTAATTGTGCCAGTACTTCGTTATTCTCCAACGCCATCCAACAATCCACCTGCTCGCGCGGCCCTGTCCACACCAACGCCATACGCTGATCCGGCAACGGCAATAAGGCCATGGGGCCATCATTCAAAAAGCGCTCGTAGGCGATCCCTTCATGGCCCGCCGCCAAAGAGACATTGGCAATCAACGCATCGTGCCCGGTGTCATGCTCCCGTGCGCTGATCCCCAGCCACTCCCGGGTCTTCGATCGAGCGCCATCGGCTGCGACCAATAACGGTGTTTCGAGCACCTCACCACAGGCCAGACTCACCTGGTAGCCACCCTCAACACGACAGATACCAGACAGCGTTTCCGGTGCCCGCACTTGAATGCTCTTATCCGCAAACAAGGCGCCGAGCAGCACAAACCCCAGCCAGCGGTTTTCGACTACTGCGCCCAACTGACCCACGCCCTCTTCATGGGCGGATATGCGGGTAATGCCAAGCCGGGATTGTCGTGACACATGTACCGTATCAATGGCAGCGGCGTGCTCGCGAATGGCGCCCGCCAGCCCAAGATCACCCAACACCGACAAAGTGCCTGCGGACAAGGCCGTACTACGGGCATCAAAACTAGGAGTTAACGGCGGGGACTCTGGCAACGACAACGGGTGGCTTTCGACCAACACCACTCTGCCCGCCCCATGATGGCGCAACAATAGCGCCAGCAAAGCACCGGCCATACCACCACCCACGATCACCAGAGGTTGCTGCGTCATTCCAACGTCCATTTTCACTATCCAGGCCCCGCTTGAGGCGCGAAGTTGCAGGGCGAGCTCCAAATTGAAAAGCACAAATCAGAGGTTGTCGGCCCTTCAAAGCCGTACCCGCGATCCAGCCACCTTCGTGCTCGGCACAACGCACTCTTCACGCTTCAACGTTAAACGTTCAATTGCCTTTCATTATCTTTTCGATATCCGCCACATCCTTGGGCACCTCGTGGCTAAGGACTTCGCACCCGGCTTTAGTTACCAGCACATCATCTTCAATACGAATGCCAATACCACGCCATTGCTCATCCACGGACGTATCATCCGGCGCCACATACAACCCCGGCTCCACCGTCAGAACCATCCCCGGCTCAAGCTGACGCCATTGCTCCTGAACGCGGTAGTCACCGACATCATGCACATCAAGGCCCAACCAATGACCGGTGCGATGCATGAAAAAGGGCCGATAGCCTTCGGTTTCCACCAGCTCGTTAAACTCGCCTTTTAACAGGCCCAGGTCCATCAAACCCTGGGTAAGAATGTTCACCACCTGTTCGTGGGGCGCGTTCCAGTGATTGTCTGGATGGGTGGCTTCGATGGCGGCGTACTGACTGGCTAAGACCAGCTCATACAAGGCTTGCTGTGGCTTGCTGAATGTACCATTCACCGGAAAAGTACGGGTGATATCCGAGGCGTAGTATTCCAGCTCGCAACCGGCATCCACCAACACCAGGTCACCGTCTTTCAGTTTCCCGGTATTTTCGATGTAGTGAAGAATGCAGCTATTCGGGCCACCGCCGACAATGCTCGGGTAGGCCGGGCTGCGCGCCCCATGGCGCATGAACTCGTGGATGTATTCCGCTTCCAGCTGATATTCCATCATGCCCGGCTTAACCGCCTGCATGGCCCGCACATGGGCGCCAGCGGAAATGCTCGCCGCCTTACGCATGATTTTGCCTTCCGCCGCGGACTTGAACAGTCGCTGGTCGTGCAGATGATGCGCCAAGGCCACGAATTCACCGGGCGGATGCGCTCCGCTACGCACTCGCTCGCGGATACTGTTCACCCAGCCCATCAGGCGCCGATCGAATTCACTGTCGTGGCCCAGGTCGTAATAGACCCGCTCGCTGCCTTCGATCAGGCCCGGTAGAATTTCATCAATATCGCTGATCGGGAATGCATCGTCCGCATCATATTCAGACACCGCCCCTTGCGGCCCTGCACGGTAGCCGTTCCAGATTTCCATGCTGCGGTCACGATCGCGGCAAAACAGCACATACTCACCGTGCTCGCGACCCGGCAACAACACCATCACCGCCTCCGGCTCAGCAAAGCCGGTGAGGTACCAGAAATCACTGTCCTGCCGGTAGGGGTACTCCACATCCCGGTTGCGGGTACGTTCCGGGGCGGCGGGGAGGATGGCAATGCTATTAGGCCCCATGATCGACATCAGGTCCTGGCGACGCAGGGCGAATTCCTCACGGCTGATACTCAAAACTACTCCTTAACAGGCACTTATCGGTTTCCGCGTGTAGCGTCAGGCACGCCGCTTCCTTCAATGACGGGTTGGCGGCGTCTTGTCCGCCGGCGCTGAAGCCGGCTTGTCCTGATGGCGCATGACCAGTTCAGTGTAAATCATCAGGGCCGACATCCGGCAGTGTTCGGCAACCTGCTCATACATATCCTCTTCCGCGTCGCCGTCATCATCAGGCGTAGCCACCTGGCTGATGGCCGCAAGGTCGGACAGGGACTCCTGTACACCCGGCGACAAATCCTTGTCGTGAGTATTGGCAGAACCGGTACCGAAACCCACTAAAAACCCCTCGCTCCATTGAGCAAGGGCCGCCACTCGCAGGCCGAGATCATCGTCATCGGCCGGCAACAGCAGTGTGAGCTCTAAGCCAGTGCCCTGATAGCCCGCATGTAACTGGTCACGTACGGCCAGCAGGGCGCCGTTCATTTCGGCGCCGAAACCCTCGGGCATATCCACATGAGCCGCCAGCACACCAAGCAACTCTTCATTATGGCCACCGTGCCCAGTCGCTAACAGGCCAGCAATCACACCTTGCAGCTCGCTGGGAGAGTGCTTTACGCCGGCGGCCGCCAGCCCTTGGACGAGAACCTCAAAATCAATATTGTTGGACATGCGTCTTTCCGTTTTCAACAGCCACTGTTCCGCTAGCGCGGCGGCCCCCGGAAGCAGAGTTGGGGATTACCTGAGAAGTGCGGCCTAAGTGGCTATCACACTTGAATTTCATTGACCCTTGCAGACCCCACACCTATAGTACAAAAAACCTGCAATTTAGGTTGGGGCGCCATTACCGACACATACCGGTAAGGTGCAGGGGAGCTACCTTAGGCGAACAGCGGTCATTTTGCCATGACGACAGAACAACAACTGAGGCAACTGGAGGCCCGGGTCGATGACCTGCTACGCATCAGCGCACGGCTTCGCCAAGAGAACCAAGCCTTGTATGAGCGCGAAGGAAAACTGGTTGAAGAACGGGCCCGGTTACTGAAAAAAAATGACGCGGCCCGCAATAAAGTCGAGGCCATCATTTCGCGTTTGAAATCTCTCGAACAGGAGTCTTGAAAGTGGCCTCCTGCCTGACCCACAGCCAATGCGGTGTAATCCCGAATGTCTAACGAAAACTCCCTGGTAATTCATCTACTGGACAAGGAGTATCGCGTCGCCTGCCCCGCCGGGGAACAGGACAACCTGCTGGCGGCCGCACGCTACCTAGACGAACAAATGCGTGAAGTGCGCGATGCTAACGTGATCGGCCTGGAACGCATCGCCATCATGACCGCCCTGAATATGAGCCACGAACTGCTCCGCGCCCGCCAGAGTGTCTCCCAGGACTCCGAGAGCGAAGCCCGGGTCCAGGCCCTTCTTGGCCGCTTGGAAGAAGAAATCCAGGCCTTCGAAGACGCCCGCCGCAAGCTTTGAATGACGAATTAAACGTTCAAGGTTGAAACGCGCCCCTTCTCGTCGCCATGCAACTCACCTCAACGCCGCATGCCCGCCTTTCTCTTAAGCATGGTCATCGCGCTTGTGAGCGACGCAAGTCTCGCCAACTGACGGCAGTCTTTTTTCGTGTTTCAACTCGCAACTCTCTCTCCTGTCAAGGCTGACCCCGCCCCCTCCGCACTGTTATAATGTCCCCAAGTGCTTCCTGGCCCGTGCGCCAGAGGGTCAGGTCCCTGAGCCGATAATGTACTACCCGGGGGCATATATTGCCTTGTCCGTGTGCATGTCCGCCTATTGAGCGGAAAGCCTGAGGGCAATGCTGCTGCCTCCACCTTGAGCCTTCGGTTCAAGGGTCAAACCCACAGCGGCGGGCCGGGAAGCACCCTTATATTATGGTCTGACGCCGGATGCCGGATGCCTGACGCGACAATTACCGCCACGCGACAACGCCAGCAACTGCGCCGCCAGTTCCGACAGCGCCGCCGTGCCCTAAGCCGTGGCCAGCGACGCCGCGCCAGCGCCCGTTTTGGCCCTGCCTTAACCCGAGCTATTAAACATCGCCCCGCTCGCCACATAGGCATTTATTTACCTAATGATGGCGAACTGGATCTGCAACCGGCTCTGCGCCACCCTCGCTTTCAGCAAGCCTGTACTTATCTGCCCTTTGTTGACCCTCTGCGGCCCGGCTATCTGCAATTTCGTCTCTGGCAGCACCATCACCCCATGCGACCCAATGCCTACGGAATACAGGAACCCGCCCTGCGCTATCGCGGCCGAGCGCTATGGGCTCTGGATGTGATTATTTTGCCGGCAGTGGCGTTTGATGAGGCGGGATATCGGCTGGGAATGGGCGGGGGCTACTACGATCGCACCCTGGAACAACTGGCAAGGCATCCCCGCCAACCACGGCTGGTGGCTGCAGGTTACGATTTTCAGAAAATGGAGCGAGGAGAGCTACCGGTGGCCCCATGGGACCAACCGGTGGATTGTATCGTTACTGCTGCGTCTGAGTGACGGTAATGCCTGCACTGTCAGCGTAACGCTGGTAATCCGGTTCGTTTCCGCCATGAGTCAGGCTGCTGACTAGCACGCCCAACCCAAAAACCACGGCCAGTAGCACCAAGGCGTCCGGCTTTTTCTTCATTATTTTCTTCCCCAAAACGGTACAACAATATAAAGAAAGTGACCCAAAAGTCTTAACAAGATTGTCACATTAGTCTAATTCAACAGCATAAAATGCCAAGTGAATCAAAATCTGATCATTTCCAAATGTAAAGTCAAGCAGTTAGCGCAAGCTGTTAACATTACTTAACCAAACATGCGGCTAAACCTCGAAACACAAGGCCCGCCTCTCTCGTCACCCCCTGCCTTTCCAAACCACCAATGCATATAAACTCAACGGGTTAGGAAAAATCACCTCGGTGAAGGTCGTAACAGAAGAAAAACCCGCTACGCCAGAGTTAATTGACAGACAAAAAAGCGTCTAGTTCAAAAACAATCGGTAGGCGGGGTTGTCGCTCTCTTCCACCATGGGATAGGGCACCTTTTTGAGGTCCTCCAGCAACCGTGACTGCTTACCCTCTTCCACCTGGAAACCCACCAGCACGCGACCATAGGCAGCGCCGTGGTTACGGTAGTGGAACAGGCTGATATTCCATTTCTCACCCAAGGACTGGAGAAACTTCATCAGCGCACCGGGGCGTTCCGGGAATTCCACTCGAAATAAGCGCTCCTGAAGGTCCTGCCGGGAAGTGTGCCCCCCCACCAGATGGCGAATATGCAGCTTGGCCATCTCGTTGCCGCTCATATCTACCACTGGATAACCGCGTTCCTGCAGCTCGTTCATTAACGCCTGCAAGGCTTCGCCATCAGGGCGCAGCTGGATACCCACAAAGATGTTTGCATCGCGGTCATCACTGTAACGGTAATTGAATTCGGTAATGCCGCGACGTCCCAGGGCCTGACAAAACGCCCGAAACGCCCCCGGCGACTCAGGAATGGTGACCGCCAAAATGGCTTCGCGTTGCTCCCCCAGCTCGGCCCGCTCAGACACATGGCGCAGGCGGTCAAAATTCACATTGGCGCCACTCTGAATAGCCACCAGGGTTTGATCTCGCACATCATGCTTGGCTACCCAGTTTTTCAGACCCGCCAACGCCAATGCCCCCGCCGGCTCGCAGATGGCGCGGGTATCTTCGAAGGAATCCTTAATCGCAGCACAAATTTCATCGGTGGTGGCAGTGACCACCTCATCCACATGATCGCGCAGCACCTTGTAGGTTTCTTTACCGATCTGCTTCACGGCAACACCGTCGGCAAACAAGCCCACTTCCGGCAACGTGACTCGGCGCCCTTTTTCCAGGGCCGCTTTCAAGCAAGCGGCATCTTCGGGTTCCACGGCGATTACCTTCACCTCCGGGCGCACATATTTAACATAGGCGGCGACGCCGGCCGCTAAACCGCCGCCACCCACAGGGATAAAAATGGCATCCAGCTCACGACTTTGCTGACGCAGAATCTCCATGCCCACAGTGCCCTGTCCGGCAATCACATCCGGGTCATCGTAGGGGTGGACAAAGGTCAGGTTATCCCGCTGCTGAAGTTTCAATGCGTGAGCCAGGGCCTCATCAAAGCTGTCACCATGCAACACCACCTTACCGCCATGACGGCGCACGGAGCTCACCTTGATATCCGGCGTGGTGCGCGGCATCACAATCGTCGCTTTCACACCCATGGAGGAAGCAGCCAAGGCCAACCCCTGCGCATGGTTACCCGCAGAAGCACAAATCACACCACGGGCCAGCTGCTCTTGATTCAACTGACACAGCTTGTTGTAGGCGCCGCGCAGTTTGAAAGAGAACACCGGCTGCAGATCTTCACGCTTGAGAAGCACCCGGTTGCCAATACGTTTGGAAATTAACGGCGCTGCATGAATGGGAGTTTCCACTGCCACGTCATAGACGCGGGATTGCAGTATCCGTTTAACGTATTTGTCCAGCATGGAGGATTCCGGGCTCATTCTGTGAAGGAAAGGAATAGTCTAGGGGCTGACCGGCACAAATGCGATAGGCCGGGGTCGAGTCAACGCCTTGGCTGGACTATAATTGGTGCACAATTTATCGGCGATACATATCGACAAACAACAGGATACCCACATGGATCAGGATGCGCTGAAAAAGCAGGTAGCGGAAGCTGCACTGCGTTTCGTCCCCGAAGGAGCCTTCGTCGGCGTGGGCACCGGCTCCACCGCCAACTTTTTTATCGACGGCCTGGCCACTCTGAAAGATCGCATCAAAGGCGTCGTCCCCAGCTCTGATGCCACCGCCGAGCGGCTCAAGCAACACGGCATTGAGGTGTTCTCACTGAATGATGTGGGGAGCCTGCCGGTTTACGTGGACGGTGCTGACGAAGTGAATCGGCATAGGGAAATGATCAAGGGCGGCGGCGGCGCACTTACCCGTGAAAAAATTGTTGCTGCTGTCGCCAAAGAGTTCATCTGTATTGTTGATGCTTCCAAACAAGTCAAACGCCTTGGCGCCTTTCCCCTGCCAATAGAAGTTATCCCCATGGCCCGCTCTTATGTCGCCCGCAAGCTAGTGGCGCTGGGGGGGCAGCCGGAATACCGGGAAGGGTTTGTTACTGATAATGGCAATATTATTTTGGATGTCCATAACCTGGACATCGTAAACCCGATTGAACTGGAAACCACACTCAATAATATTGTCGGTGTTGTTACCAACGGGCTCTTCGCCAAACGCCCTGCGGACGTGGTTCTAGTCGGTGAAAATGGCACGGTCAATCAGTACTAAACATAAAGAAATAAAAAAGAGGCAGCGGTATAGGCTCTTTATTCATGAAGGAACCGAGCGCTTAATACCTAATGCCAAGTGTTAGACAGAAAACCCCATAAAAAAGGCCGCAAATTGCGGCCTTTTTTGCTGAAGAGATTAATCCCAGAAATTAAACCAGGCTTTTTCCTCTTTCTCCGCTTTGCCCTTTGCATCAGCTTTCGCTTCAGCACTGGCACCCGCGGCGCCGGCATTCATTTCAGCGTTTGCGCCCTGGGCATTATTTAGCGCATCTTCATGACGCTGGCGTGCCGCATCACGATTCTCTTCCATTTTTTTCATGCTAGCGTCATGTTTAGCACGAGCATCATCGCCCATGGCATTCGCGTCATCCTTCAACGCATCACGCTTGTCTTTCGCGTCTTTTTTCATGGCGTCGTGCTGCGATTTGGCATCATCTTTCATCTGGTCACGCTGCGCCCGGGCATCTTTCCCCATCTGCTTGGCGTCTGCCTTAGCCGCATCACGCTGATCACGAACAGTCTGCTCAGCAGCATCGGCGTCTGCTTGGGCATTCACCGCAGCATTAGCACCTGCGTTCAGGTCTGCTACCGCTGCTTGGCTCAACAAGACCGCACCTGAAGCGGCGGCCAATATCCATTTACTGTTCATTCTATAGACTCCTTGTAAAAAACATAAAATCCCCTAAACCGGGAACTGTAGACCAACACTGTTACAAACCCGCAACGGGCTCAAGTAACAAAGCGTAAAAAATCAGCATTACGCCAGATACTCGTCAATAATAGCGAATATTTTACGCCTGAACATCTCGTTCTCATTGGCAAGCTGGTGTCTCGCCCCTGGCAAAACCCTAATATCCGGATCTTTAAACTTAGTTTTTATCACTGCAAGGTTATATTGCCAGTCCACGGTTTCATCTAAATCGCCTTGAATCACCACCGGCGATACCTTTATCCGTGATGCTTTTTCAAAACCCGGCAACCACTTCTTTAAAGCACTCACCCAAATAGCTGAAATTCTTCGCGCCTGAAGGGGGTCTTTGTTTTCCAGGAAATCAAGAAAATCAGGGTCATTGGAATTAATGGTGAAAACCCGTTTCAATGTTTTCGTAAACGGGCTAATCAGGGTATGCAACCAGCGAGCCGTCCCCCATTTAAAGGGGCGCACCAAAGGAGCCAGTAAGATAACCTGCTCGAAAGGATTGTCATCGCCCTCTCCTCTGCTCAGCAGATAATCCATCACGATGGCGCCGCCAGTACTCTGAGCTATTACATGCCAAGGTTTGGGAAAGTGGTTCGCTGCCAGCGACAAGCACTGCTCAAGCACATCTCGATAGGTGCGAAAATCCGCAATTACGGCCTGCGGCCCTGTACTTAACCCATGGCCGGGCAAGTCGTAGGCTAGCACTGCATAGCCCAGCTCCAGCACATGGCCAATCACATGTCGATATAACCCCACATGGTCGAAGTAACCATGACAAATCAATACCGTGCCCTTGGGGGCCTTTGCCCCTTGTGGCCGCCAGCCATGCACAGAAAGCATGTATCCTGCCGCCTCGAAATAGCCGAAGCCATGTTCCAGGTCCGGTAGGTGCTCGGCAAAATTGAGGCCGTAGTACGCCACATAACGCTGGCTGGATTCACTCAGCGGATCAAAAGCCTCCCAATTGAGGGGTTGCCATTGCTGAATAATCTGATCGCGATCGAAAGGATTTGCCATAACAGGTAACGGGCCTCCACGGTTTGCTCACGCAGCCATTGATAATACGGGGCCAAGAGGAATCACACCATGCATCTAACCGCAGATACACTCAACCATCTACCGCGCGGTCAGCGAGTCAACCTTGTTAACAGCTTATCCGGCTTCAAAAGTGCCAATCTTGTCGGCACTTGCTCAGACAGTGGAGAGGAAAACCTGGCCATGGTCGGCTCTTGTTTCCACCTCGGTGCCGACCCTGCCTTGATGGGTATGATCATGCGCCCCCATTCCGTGGAAAGACACAGCCTCGAGTACCTAGCGGCGACAGGGGTTTATACACTGAACCAAGTACATGAGGATATCCTAAAGGCAGCACATCAGACCTCTGCTCGTTACCCCCGTGAGATTTCCGAATTTTCTGCCACCGGGTTGACGCCATCTTACCTGCCCGCTTTTCAGGCGCCGTTCGTGGAGGAGGCGCGGATTAAATTGGGAATGGTGGTGATCGAAACTCAAACGCTAGCCGTTAACGATACCGTTCTGGTGATCGGCGCCATTGAGCACATTTTACTTCCAGACAATACCGTAGAAAGCGATGGCTTTGTAAATATAGAACGGGCTGGCACGGTGGCCTTATCCGGGCTGGATAGCTACCACCGCAGCCAGTCCATCGGTCGGCTCAGCTATGCCAAACCAGACAAACCCACGCACTGGCTACACGACAACGCGACATGATTACGGAACCGGTGAGGGCTGCGTCAGCGCCACCCAGGCCCACCATCCGGTCAGCACCAGCATGGGCAGCGATAACAACAACCCCCCCATTACTAAGCGGTTTGCCCAGGGGTTCATCGCTGGGTGGCGCAGTGCAAAACATTGGGAAACGGGCACTGGCAGCAGAAGAATGGCAAAACCCCATAACCACAGGCGCTGGCCAAAAGCGGTCAGCATCAGGGTGAGCCAGCCCATCCAGAGGATCCCTACCCCCACCGCAGACAGCATCGCCAGCGGTAGCGCCAGCCACTGGTGGTCAACGTAAAACTGCAGAAAGGCATTGAGCATGGTCGATCATCTTAGTCTGTTAACAACGGAAATGGCCTGAGTGCATTGTCCTCCTCACGGGGGGCCCGTCAACGCTTGTCACCCGTTGACTGATTCCGCCTTGAGCCATATCAATAAGCTGGACTCCCGAAGGGAACCATATGCCATCCGCCGCAGACTAATTCTTAATCTAGCAACACATCATAAGGAATCCCCATGAGCCGATTTCGCCTTCCGCTGCTCTTGAGCAGCAGCGCCCTGTTACTGGCCGCGTGCACAGGACAACCGAGCAGCGGAGCCCATACCATGGTCGAGGAAAGCCAGTTGCGGGGTGAAGCCTGGTCGGTGATCTCTCTTAACGGTGAGAACATCACTGACGCCACTCTCTCCCTGAACTTTCATCAACCTGGACAAGTGGCAGGCAAAGCCGGCTGTAACAACTACATGGCCACTTATGTGCAGGGTGAGGACAACTTCGCCATTACCACTGGCGGCGTCACTATGAGGGCTTGCCCCAAACCGCTGATGGAACTGGAACAGAAATTCCTCAATACGCTTGGTGATATCTCACAGGCCCGCATCAATGCCGATGGCATACTAGTGTTGAGCGGTAAGGACGGCGAGAAAATCAAGGCCACTCGCTAATGTAGCGATACACAAAAAAACCGCGCCCGGTTGGGCGCGGTTTTTTTGTGTCGATCCGCGTGCGGCCTATAACCGAAAGCGTACGGCGACGTTTATTTAACCCGTGGATCCAAATCACCGGATTCATAACGCTGGAACATGGTTTCCAAGCTGATCGGTTTGATCCTGTCCGCATGACCCGCCGTACCAAAAGCTTCATAGCGAGCCATACAGATATCTCGCATGGCAGTGATGGATTCTTTCAGGTATTTACGTGGATCAAACTCGGCTGGGTTCTGGGCCAGAAAACGACGGATTGCCCCGGTGGACGCCAACCGCAAGTCGGTATCGATGTTGACCTTACGCACACCGTGCTTGATGCCTTCCTGAATTTCTTCCACCGGCACACCGTAGGTTTCCGGAATCTCACCACCAAACTCATTAATGATCGCCAACCAGTCCTGCGGCACGGAAGAAGAGCCGTGCATCACCAAGTGGGTATCCGGAATGCGTTTATGGATCGCCTTGATCTGCTCGATGGCCAGAATATCCCCGGTGGGTGGGCGAGTGAATTTATAGGCACCGTGGCTGGTACCGATAGCAATCGCCAGGGCATCCACCTTGGTTTTCTGCACAAAGTCTGCCGCTTCTTCAGGGTCGGTCAGCATCTGCTCGTGGGTTAGCTTGCCGGCCGCACCAATACCGTCTTCTTCACCGGCTTCACCGGTTTCCAAAGAACCCAGACAACCCAGCTCACCCTCAACAGACACACCACAAGCGTGCGCCATGTCCACGGTGCGGCGAGTTACCTCCACGTTGTACTCGTAATCGGTGGGGGTTTTGCCATCTTCACCCAAGGACCCATCCATCATCACCGAGGAGAAGCCCAGCTGAATAGAGCGCTGGCAAACAGACGGGCTGGTGCCATGGTCCTGATGCATAACGACAGGAATATGTGGAAACTCTTCGGTGGCCGCCAGAATCAGATGACGCAAGAAAGGCGCACCTGCATATTTGCGGGCTCCAGCAGACGCCTGCACGATCACCGGGGAATTGGTTTTGTCCGCGGCTTCCATAATGGCGCGCATTTGTTCCACATTGTTCACGTTATAAGCCGGTACGCCGTAGCCGAACTCGGCAGCGTGGTCCAGCAGCTGTCGCATGCTTACTAGTGCCATGGTATTTCCCCTTCATTATCCGTTTGCGATGCGCGCGCACCGCCTATGCTTCGTCCATTACAACCCGATACCAAAAACCAAACACCTAACGTACGGGTTGTCGTCAGGCCTTCGGCGTCGAGCATCGGGCTTTTTATCAATCCTTCGCCCGGGCTTCGAGCATAGCCACTGCCGGCAGCATCTTACCTTCCACGAACTCCAGGAAGGCACCACCACCGGTAGAGATGTAGCTAACCTTATCGGTAATGCCGTATTTATCCACCGCCGCCAGGGTGTCGCCACCGCCAGCAATGGAGAAAGCATCAGAATCGGCGATGGCCAGGGCCATTTCGCGAGTGCCTTCACCAAACTGATCAAATTCAAAAACGCCCACCGGGCCATTCCAAATAATGGTTTTGGCTTCTTTCATTAATGCCGCCACGATGTGAGCTGTTTGCGGGCCCACATCCAAAATCATGTCGTCGTCGGCCACGTCTTCCACTTTCTTGATAACAGCCTCGGCGGATTCAGAAAAAGCCTTGGCGGTAACCACATCCACCGGGATCGGGATGTGTACCTTCTCGGCAATTTTCTGTGCGGCAGGAATCAGGTCTTTTTCATACAAAGACTTACCCACCGGGTGCCCGGCAGCGGCCAGGAAGGTGTTGGCGATACCGCCACCAACCACCAACTGATCCACTTTATCCGACAACGATTCCAGCACTTCCAGCTTGGTGGACACCTTGGAGCCACCCACAATGGCCACCAGCGGTTTAGCCGGTGCGTCCAGCGCCTTGCCCAGGGCATCCAGCTCATTGGCCAGCAGCGGGCCGGCACATGCCACAGGCGCAAATTTGCCCACCCCATGGGTGGATGCCTGCGCCCGATGAGCCGTACCAAAGGCATCCATCACATAGATATCACACAGCGCTGCCATTTTTTGTGACAGTGCTTCGTCGTCTTTCTTTTCACCTTGATTGAAGCGAACGTTCTCACACAACACCACCTGACCCTCCGCCACCTCGACGCCGCCCAGCCAATCTTTCACCAGCGGTACATCACGGCCCAGCAGACCTCCCAGATGATCGGCCACCGGCTGCAGGGAAAATTCCTGCGCATACTCGCCTTCGGTGGGACGCCCCAGATGAGACATCAGCATCACCTTGGCGCCCGCCTTTAGCGCATGCTCAATGGTTGGCAACGAAGCACAGATACGCGCATCACTGGTGACCTTGCCGTCCTTCACCGGCACGTTCAGATCTTCACGGATCAGAACGCGTTTGCCTGCCAGATCCAGGTCGGTCATGCGTTTGAAGTTCATTTCGTTCCTACCTCATTAAATTCTGCCAAGCGCAACACGACTGACGCCGAACGCTAAAAGCAACACGTCAGGCACCCAGCTCGGAGTGTCCAGCCTTGTTCAAAGCTAATTCATTCACCCAGTCCAACAATCGGTTGGCATAACCCCATTCGTTATCGTACCAGGCCACTACTTGCACCATATCGCCCTGCACTCGGGTCTGAGTCACATCAACGATCGCGGACTCTGTACGGTGATTAAAATCCGCGCTGACCAGCGGCGCGTCATTGTAGCCAATCAGGCCCGCCGACACTGTTGCCTGTTGGTGTAGCCACTGATTAAGACTGTCTTCGTCCGGTGTCTGTTCCAAGCGCAAAGTCAGCTCCACCATAGCCACATTTAAGGTTGGCACCCGAATGGAGTCTCCATTAATGCGCCCGGCCAGCGCCGGCAATACCTGCTGTACCGCACCAATGGAGCTGCTGGTGGTGGGCACGATGTTCTGTGCTCCGGCCCGCCCCCGGCGCGGATCCCGATGGACATGATCCAGCAAGGTTTGATCCGAGGTGTAAGCATGGATTTCTTTCATCAATACCTGCTGAACACCATACTGTTGGTCTAGCCGCTGCAGCAGCGGAGCAATGCAGTGCGTAGTACAAGACGCCGCCGACAGCACCTGGCTGTCGTCACGAACGTCCTCATGATTGACGCCGTACACCACGATTTGATCCGCCTGATCGAAAGGCACCGCACCGATAATGACTTTTTTCGCACCGGCTTGTAGGTGACGAGACGCGCCCGCATGGCTGCGAAAATGCCCGGAGCACTCCAGCACCAAGTCGACCCCGAGCTTATCCCAAGGCAGCAATTCTGGCTGCGGTTGTTCCAGCAACATGGGCGCCTGTTTACCAATACGCAGCATCCCTTCAATCAACTCAGCCGGCTCCGCCAGCCGCCCATGGGTGGTGTCGTAACGCGTCAGGTACAACAAATCTTCCGGGCGACCCTTGTCGTTGATCGCCACCAACGTAAACGGCGCCTGCCAGCCTGCGCCTTCGCGCTCGGCCAGAGCACGGACAAAAGAGCGTCCAATACGGCCATAGCCATTAATGGCGATGCGCATTAGGCAGTGCTCCGAAACATCGTCAAACCTTCGGCATCAGGCACACGGCGTTTCATTTCAACAACGACTCCACTGCTTCCTGTACGGCTTCAGCGGTGATATTGAAGTGCTTGAATAAATCCCCCGCCGGGGCGGAAGCACCAAAGCTGTTCATGCCAATCACCTTGCCATCCAGCCCCACAAAGCGGAACCAGTAATCGGCAATGGCGGCTTCTACCGCGACCCGGGCGCGCACGTCGCTGGGCAACACACTGTTTTGGTACGCCTTGTCCTGGGCCAGAAATTCTTCCACGCAAGGCATGGACACCACGCGAATGTTTTTACCAGTGAGCGCGCTAGCCGCAATCACCGCCAGCTCCACTTCGGAACCGGTGGCAATAATGATCGCGTCCGGAGTGCCCTCGCCAGTTTGCGACAGGATGTAGCCACCTTTCTCGATCTCAGCCAGCTGTTCGCTGCCACGCTCCATGCAGGGCAGCCCCTGACGAGAGAAAATCAGTGCAGACGGACCATCCTGGCGCTGCACAGCCTTCTTCCAGGACACCGCCGACTCCACCGTGTCACAAGGGCGCCAGGTGCGCATGTTCGGGGTCAGGCGCAGGTTTGCCAGCTGTTCTATGGGCTGGTGAGTCGGGCCATCCTCGCCCAGCCCGATAGAATCGTGGGTATAAACCAAAATGTTCGGCTGGTGCATGATCGCCGCCATGCGCACTGCATTGCGGGCGTACTCCATAAAGACAAGGAAAGTGCCACCATAGGGGCGCAGGCCACCGTGCAGGCACAGGCCGTTCTGGATGGCGGTCATGCCGAATTCGCGCACGCCGTAGTGAATATAGTTGCCGCTGGCATCGTCTGCGGTAACCGATTTGCAGCCTTTCCAGATAGTGTTGTTGGAGCCGGCCAGGTCGGCAGAACCGCCAGCCAATTCTGGCAACAGCGGGCCGAAAGCATCCAGGGTATTCTGGCTGGCCTTGCGGGTCGCCACCTTATCGCCTTTTTCCTGACACTCACGGATATAGGCATCGGCTTGCTCGGCGAAATCCGCCGGCAGCTCGCTGGCCATGCGGCGCGTAAACTCAGCGGCCAGCTCCGGGTACGCAGCGTGATAAGCATCGAAACGCTGCTGCCACTCGCTCTGCGCTTTCGCGCCCGTCTCTTTGGCATCCCAGGCACTCTTGATGTCCGCGGGAATCTCGAACGAGCCGTGCTCCCAGCCCAGCGCTTTGCGGGTCAGGGTGATTTCGTCTTCGCCCAGGGCGGCACCGTGGGAGTCTTCCTTGCCCTGCTTATTCGGGCTACCGAAACCGATAATGGTTTTGCAGCAAATCAGCGTGGGCTGGGAGGTGTTGGCGCGGGCATTTTCCACCGCCACCATTATTTCTTCTGCGTTGTGGCCGTCGACATTAGGAATCACCTGCCAACCGTAAGCGCGGAAACGCTCTACGGTATCGTCGGTGAACCAGCCTTCCACTTCACCGTCGATGGAAATGCCATTGTCGTCGTAGAAGGCCACCAGCTTGCCCAGGCCCAAGGTGCCTGCCAGGGAGGCCACTTCGTGGGAGATCCCTTCCATCATGCAGCCATCACCCAGGAAGCAATAGGTGTTGTGATCAACAATAGTGTGTCCATCACGATTGAACTGCCCCGCTAGCATCTTCTCGGCCAGCGCCATGCCTACCGCATTGGCAAGCCCCTGCCCCAGCGGTCCAGTGGTGGTTTCGATACCCGGGGCGTCGCCGTATTCTGGGTGTCCCGCAGTGGGGCTACCCAACTGACGGAAGTTTTTGATGTCATCCAGGCTGACACCGTAACCGGTCAAGTGCAGCAGGCTGTAGAGCAGCATGGAGCCATGGCCATTGGAGAGCACAAAACGGTCGCGGTCGGCCCAGGTCGGGTCCGCCGGGTTGTGTCGTATGAAGCCGCGCCACAAAACTTCGGCGATATCCGCCATGCCCATGGGCGCACCGGGGTGCCCGGAGTTGGCTTTCTGTACCGCATCCATGCTCAGGGCACGGATAGCGTTGGCGAGTTCACGGCGGGCGGGTGCACTGGACATGCAGGGCTCCAAACTGGCTGGTGGCTGAAAAGGGGCGCTATTGTCCCTCAAGCCGATAACGCCTACAAGCCGCACGCCCCAGAGCACGCCGCTGCCTAGTTTCTGCATACCGCGTATGGGCCTGTTGCACGCAACGGGTCAAGCTGACACATAAACCTATATCAATTTATTTTGATTTAGTTTTTAGTTGCGCTAAACTGCGCCAACATGACTGCACTGGCCCCCTCTCCACCGGATGTTACCGACCGTCTGGCAGCCTTCCTCAAGGCCGCTGGTGACCCGCTGCGTCTGCAGGTGCTGCAGGTATTGGGGCAGAACAGCTTCGGCGTACTGGAGCTCTGCGAGATCATGGCCATGAAGCAGTCCGGCATGAGCCACCATCTAAAGGTGCTTACCAACGGCGGGCTGGTGGAAAAACGCCGCGAAGGCAATTCCATCTTTTACCGGCGCCGTCTGCCTCAGCCAAATAATGCGGAAGGCGCTCTTCACGGCGCCCTGCTCGAAAAGCTGGACAATGGAGCACTGGACATCCAAGTGGCAGGGCGGCTGGAGCAGGTGCAAAGCCAACGTGCGGAACAGAGCCGGGCTTTTTTTGCTCGCCACGGGGAAGCCGGAGACGATAAACAGGAGCTGATTGCCGACTACTCGCAATACGCCGAACAAGCCTTGGAACTATTGGTGCGCGCGTGCCCCCAAGGCGGTTCGGCCCTGGAGATCGGCCCCGGAGACGGGCGCTTTCTGCAGGAATTGTCACAACGGTTTGATACGGTAACCGGGCTGGACAACGCCGAGGCCATGCTGGCCCGAGCCCGCCAGCAACTGCAGGCGGCAGCGCTGAACAATGTGCAACTGCTCTGCGGCGAATGGCCTGCCAGCGCGGCAACCTTACCTGCGGCAAACGCGGTGGTACTGAACATGGTGTTGCACCATCTGCCCGCCCCGGCCAGCGCGATCCGCGCCGCCGCGGCACAATTGCAGGCCGGCGGCACCCTGCTGATCACCGACTTGTGTCGGCATGATCAGCACTGGGCCCACGAGGCTTGCGGTGATTTTTGGCTCGGCTTTGATGAAGCCGATCTAGTGGATTGGGCCGGCCGCGCCGGCCTTGAGTTGCAGGAAAGCCAGTTTCTGGCCCTGCGCAATGGTTTTCAGGTGCAGGTACGCACCTTCAGGAAGAGTTGAGCTTTACACTTTCAACTCATGTTTTTCGCGCCTATTGAAGGCAACGCAACGATCAATGAATCACGGGAGCACTCCAGTAATGAGTGAATATTCCATCTTTACCTCCGAATCCGTATCCGAAGGCCATCCGGATAAAATGGCTGACCAGATTTCGGATGCCATTCTGGATGCCATCATCAAAGATGACCCTCACGCCCGCGTGGCGGTGGAAACACTGGTAAAAACCGGCATGGCTGTGGTGGCCGGTGAAGTGCGCACCAATACCTATGTGGAATTGGAGGACATCGTTCGCCAAGTGATTCTGGATATCGGTTACGACAGCTCAGAAAAAGGCTTCGATGGGGCCAGCTGTGCGGTGCTCAACGGCATTGGCAAACAGTCCGCCGACATTGCTATCGGTGTAGACGAAGCGGAAGAGAAAGAAATGGGTGCCGGCGACCAGGGCTTGATGTTCGGCTTCGCCACCGACGAAACCGACACCCTGATGCCCGCGCCGGTGTACTACTCCCACCGCTTGGTGGAACGCCAGGCCGAGCTGCGCAAGAACGGCACCCTGCCCTGGTTGCGCCCAGACGCGAAAAGCCAGGTAACCCTGCGTTACGACAACGGCAAGCCGGTAGCCGTGGATGCGGTGGTGCTCTCCACCCAGCATTCTCCGGACATCAAGCTCGCGGATCTGCGTGAAGCGGTGATGGAAGAGATCATCAAGCCGGTGCTGCCCGAAGAGTGGCTGCACAAGGACACCCTGTACCACGTGAACCCCACCGGGATTTTCGTGATCGGTGGCCCCATGGGCGACTGCGGCCTCACCGGCCGCAAGATCATCGTCGATACTTACGGCGGCATGGCCCGCCACGGCGGCGGAGCCTTCTCCGGCAAGGACCCCTCCAAGGTGGACCGTTCCGCTGCTTATGCCGGTCGTTACGTGGCCAAGAACATTGTCGCCGCGGGCCTGGCCAGCAAGTGCGAAATCCAGGTGAGCTATGCCATTGGCGTGGCCGAGCCCACGTCCATCTCGGTGAACACTTTCGGCACCGGCAAAATTAGCGATACCGCCATTGTCGACCTGGTACGCGAACACTTTGATCTGCGCCCACGCGGCATTATTGAAATGCTCGACCTGCGCAAGCCGATCTATCGCCCCACTGCCAGTTACGGCCACTTCGGCCGCGAAGGCTTCAGCTGGGAAAAAACCGATAAAGCCGAAGCACTTAAAGCAGCACTTTAACGCTCCCCTGTACACAAAACACAGTATGCAGGACGCCTAAACACCTTGGGGCTCGCCACACAGCGAGCCGACTAGCACCACGTAATGCGTTTAGCATGTTACGTGCAAGCGGAGAAACAGAATGAACGCGAAAGCTGGCACCTTTACTGATTATAAAGTCGCGGATATTTCCCTGGCGAATTATGGCCGCTCAGAAATCCATATTGCCGAAACCGAAATGCCGGCACTCATCGCTATTCGTGAAAAATACCGTGCCGAGCAGCCGCTGAAAGGCGCCAAAGTTATTGGCTGCATTCACATGACCATTCAGACCGCCGTACTGATCGAAACCCTGGTTGCCCTGGGCGCCGAAGTACGCTGGTCCAGCTGTAACATCTTCTCCACCCAGGACCACGCCGCTGCCGCTATCGCTGCTGCCGGCGTTCCCGTGTTTGCCTGGAAAGGCGAAACCGAAGAAGAGTACATGTGGTGCATTGAGCAGACCTGTCGCGACGGCAACGGTGAACTGTGGGAAGCCAACATGATTCTCGACGATGGCGGCGACCTGACCGGTTACATCCACGAAACCTACCCGGCCATGCTCGACAACATTCACGGCATCACCGAAGAAACCACCACGGGTGTACACCGTCTCTATGAAATGCTGAACAAAGGCACATTGAAAGTGCCCGCAGTGAACGTGAATGATTCTGTCACCAAGAGCAAAAACGACAACAAGTATGGCTGCCGCCACTCTCTGAACGATGCCATCAAGCGCGGCACCGACCACCTGTTGTCTGGCAAGAAAGCCCTGGTTATCGGTTACGGTGACGTGGGCAAGGGCTCCGCCCAATCCCTGCGTCAGGAAGGCATGATCGTGAAAGTCACCGAAGCCGATCCAATCTGCGCCATGCAGGCCTGCATGGACGGCTTTGAAGTGGTCAGCCAATACAAAGGTGGCATTAACGATGGCAGCGAAGCCTCCATCAACACCGACCTGCTAGGCAACACCGATCTGCTGGTGACCACCACCGGCAATTTCAATGTGTGCGACGCCAACATGCTCAAGGCGATCAAGAAAGGCGCCGTGGTCTGCAACATCGGTCACTTCGACAACGAAGTGGACACCGCCTTCATGCGCGAAACCTGGGAATGGGAAGAAGTAAAACCCCAAGTCCACAAGGTGTGGCGCAACAAGTCCGAAGGCGACTTCCTGCTGCTGCTCTCCGAAGGCCGCCTGGTCAACCTGGGTAACGCCACCGGTCACCCCAGCCGCATCATGGATGGCTCCTTCGCCAACCAGGTACTGGCGCAGATGTACCTGTTCGACCAGGGCTACGCCAACCACTCTGATGCCGTGAAAGAAAAAATGCTCAAGGTAGAAGTACTGCCCAAACAGCTGGATGAAGAAGTGGCGCGCTACATGGTAGAAGGCTTTGGTGGCGTGATCACCAAACTCAGCAAAGAGCAGGCTGAGTACATCGGCGTAGACGTGAACGGCCCCTACAAGCCCGAGCACTATAAGTATTAAACGCTGGCACGCCCCACGCATCATGCAACCCGCGTGGGGCGTGAGGTGTGCAGCATGAAGCGAGTTCCCAATGAAACGAATCAGTTTTGAATTCTTTCCGCCAAAAACCGACCAGGGGAAAGAGAAGCTACTGGCGACGCAGCAGAAACTGCTGGTCAAGGACCCGGAATTTTTTTCCTGCACCTTTGGTGCTGGTGGCTCCACCCGTGACAATACCCGCGACACCGTCAACAAGTTGCGCGAGCAACACGGCGACACCGCACCGCACCTGAGCTGCATTGGACAGAGCCGCGAAGAGATCCTGGAGTTGGTCAAGGGCTACAAGGAGGCGGGGGTGCAGCGCATCGTTGCCCTGCGTGGTGACTTACCTTCCGGCATGGGCTACGCCCAGAGCGAGATCAAATACGCCGACGAACTGGTGCAATTGATCCGCCAGGAAACCGGCGATCACTTCACTCTCGAAGTGGCAGCCTATCCGGAAATGCACCCCCAGGCTCGCAGCTTCGAAGACGACATCGCCCACTTTAAACGCAAGGTGGACGCGGGGGCCAACAGTGGCCTAACCCAGTATTTCTATAACGCAGATGCCTACGGCTATTATATGGATGCGTTACAGAAGATTGACTGTGACGCTCCTGTCTACCCCGGCATCATGCCCATTCTCAACGTGGCCAACCTGTTACGCTTTTCCAATACCTGTGGCGCCGATGTACCACGCTGGCTGCAAAGCAAGCTTAACGACATCAAGGATGATGACGCCGCAGTGAAAGCGTTCGGTGAAGAAGTTGTTACCCGTTTATGCGAACGGTTACTGGCCATGGGCGCACCGGGCTTGCACTTTTACACCATGAACCAAGCCGGCCCCAACCTTCGTATTCTCGACAATCTAGGGATGTGAAGAGGCACCGTTAGGCTTTACGCTACAACGCGGGCCGGGGGCGCGGCGCCACCTGCTACCCCCCCTGCCCGTGCAATGCAATTGAACGTTTAAAATAAAAATTGGAGAAGAAAACCCCGCAAATCGTGCCGGCCTTCCTTATTTATTCTTGCCGCGTGTAGCTAGACTTCTCTGCTATAAACATTAGCGCATATTCGTATTTCCCCTTCTACCCACCCCGTTTTACCCTTAACCAAACATACCGTCACGGAGCGTGTTTTCGCTTCAGCCACAAGCTGTTTTTAGCCCCCGCTCCCCGATCCCGGCCATCCTGTTCCGGGAGGAGGTTTATCATGCCCGCCCGCGCTCTGGCAGATTTTCTCGACAACAACAAGGTCAACTACCACTGCTACAACCACGCGCCCGCCGTTACCGCCTCTGAAGTAGCGCAATCCGCTCATATACCCGCCCGAAATATGGCCAAACCGGTGATTGTGGAGGCAGATGGCGAACTGGTTATGGCCGTACTCCCCGCCAACCACTATCTGGACTCGAACAAACTGCGCCAGGCCCTCAACGCCCATCACGTTAAGCTGGCCAACGAAGACCATTTCAAGAGCCGTTTCCCGCTTTGCGAACCCGGCGGCGAGCCCCCTTTCGGCAATCTGTACGGCATGAAGGTGTATGTGGACAACACCTTGCTCAGCGAAGACTGGCTGGCCTTCAATGCAGGCACACACACCGAAGTGATAACAATGGGCATGGGCAATTTTCTTCGTCTCAGCCAGGCGCAAGCCTGTGCCTTCGCCATGCTTCATTAAGGCGTCACTGGAAAGCCCCTTACATCGCCACCGGCGTCCCCTTTCCCCCGTTCGGCTGAACGGGGCTTTCTTTTCTTCCGTCGTCATACCATTCGCTTCAACAACCGCGGAGCAGCACCGGTATGCGAAGCACTGTTGAGAAATCATGCTGACACCACGAAGAACCTTGTAGACTGTCATCGTTCATTCGCTTCTGCGTGGTATGCTCATTCGAAATGATTGCCGGAAAGATACGCATGCCTCCTCGCACCTCTCAGCACCCGCTGCGCCGCACCAAAATTGTTGCCACCGTTGGCCCCGCCTCAGCCCCCCACTCCATGCTCGATACGCTGATTGGGGCGGGCGTTAATGTGTTTCGGCTGAACTTTTCCCACGGCACCGCAGACACCCATCGCGATACCGCCGAACAGATTCGCCATTGCGCCGAGCAACGCGGCGAACACGTAGCGATACTGGCCGACCTGCAAGGGCCTAAGATCCGCATTGGCTGCTTTCGCGACGGCCCCATCATGCTCACCGCCGGCCAACCCTTTACGCTTGATACTGCTCTGTCAGATGACGCAGGCGATACCGAGCAGGTGGGCGTCAGTTACCCACCACTACCCAGCGACTGTGAGCCCGGCGATATCCTGCTACTCAATGACGGCCTGCTGGAACTCGAAGTAAACACCATCAACCGCACCCGGGTGGAATGCACGGTTCGCGTGGGCGGTGAACTCTCGGATCATAAGGGCGTAAACCGCAAAGGTGGCGGTCTCAGTGCCCGCGCCCTTACCGAGAAAGACCTGGCGGATATCATCACCGCCGCCGACATGGAGGTGGATTTTCTCGCGCTATCCTTTCCCCGCGACGCGGAGGATGTAAACGAAGCACGCCGCCGTTATCAGGAAGCCGGCGGTAAAGGTGACATCATTGCCAAAATCGAACGCGCCGAAGCCGTGGCAGACGACGGCACCTTGGATGCCATTATCAATGCCTCCGACGGGGTGATGGTGGCGCGTGGCGATTTGGCCGTGGAAATTGGTGATGCGGAACTTGTCGGCGTGCAGAAGCACATCATCCGCCGGGCACGAGCATTAAATCGCTTCGTGATAACCGCCACCCAGATGATGGAATCCATGATCCACAGCCCACAACCCACCCGGGCAGAGGTCTCAGACGTAGCCAACGCAGTACTCGACGGCACCGACGCCGTCATGCTGTCAGCGGAAACCGCGGTCGGCGACTTTCCCAAAGAAACCGTACAGGCCATGGACCGGATCATCCTTGGCGCCGAACGTACCTGGCAGGAACGCAGGGCTGACCGGCCCATTAACGACAACGCCGACAACATTGACGAAGCGATCGCCATGGCCGCCATGCAGGCAGCCAACCGACTCAGCAACGTGGCCGCCATTATTGCCATGACGGAAACCGGCAACACCCCGCGGCTGATGTCTCGATTACGCTCTGGCATGCCCATCTACGCATTCACCCCCTACCCCTCCAGCCAGCGCCGGGTCGCCATTTTACGTGGCGTATATGCCATGCCCTTCGACAGTCACGCACTGGCTAGTGACACCGTCAACCGCAAAGCCGTGAGCATGTTGGAAGCCATGGGCGTAGTGCAGACTGGCGACCGGATACTGATCACCAAGGGCAATTATGCCGACGCCCACGGCGGCACCAATACACTGAAAATCGTCGAGGTCGGCAGTAACATTCAATAATTCTTTTGCGGAGCCTTCATGCCTTTCCCGCTGTGAAGGCTCCACACGCACATCTCACTTTGCACGGCACCCTAAAAAGCAAAACGCCCGCTCTGCCACACAAAACCGCAAGAAACTTTTCAGGAACGCCTTAGCTGTATGCTTGCACAGACAATCGCCGGCTCCACTGTGTGCAATAGGTTGCAACAGATAAAATGCTCCCCCCAACATTTTCTCAAGCGCCAGTCGAAAGCGGCTTTTCGGCAACAGTCATCCTTATTCTTTGCTGGCATAGTAACGCCTGAATTGAAGGAGGAACCATGTCTGACTCCATTAGTACCTTAAAGCAAAAAGGGTTGTCCGCCGATGCGCTCGCCTTTATTGAATCCCTGCCCGCAGATCAAGCCAACACGTTAGCTGATGCGGTGCTTGCCGCCTTGGCAAGCAAAGACGCTCGCGTAGAAAGAGCCATGAATAATGCTTTGAATGTCGTACCGGGGCCTTTTCGCCGGCCAGTCAAAAAAATGTTGTTCGGTTAAAGCTGGAGCATGAGCATGCATATTGAAACCCAAGCAGAGCTACTCAAACTGAGCCGATTACTGGAAACCGATGAAACAGACATGACGTTTCTAGAGGGCCAGGATCTAACGTCCCTGGCTGCATTCCGCACCCGTATTTCCAGCTTTTTTTATCAGCAACATCAGGATAGCTATCAACGGTTGGCAGGCATCAGCAAACTGGTCCCCACCGGCGCCAGCGCCAAGTTGGCCACCACCGTGCTCGGCTCGGTATTGGCGGCGGGCATTGCATCCGAGCTACCCGCCGACCGCGCTATCAAGCTAGCGGACAAACTACCCAACGACTTTCTCGCCAAGCTATGCATCCACCTTGAGCCGACATATTCTCGCGCTCTGCTGGCCGCCATGCCCGACAAAATTGTTGCCACTGTGGCCAAATCATTACTGGCCATGAATGAACACATCACCCTTGCCCGCTTTGTAAACGTGATTCAACCCTCTGCATTGAAAGCGGTTACCGCTTCGGTAGAGGATGGCGAAGCCATGGTGAAAATTTCGCTGTATCTAGAAGATAAGAGCACGCTCAATACTTTGCTCGGTTTACTCAGTGAAACCCAGCAACGCGCTACATTGAAAGCGGCCACCGATCATGAATTATGGCCCGCTGTGCTGTCACTTAACGGCCATTTGAATACTCAGCTTCGCGGCCAAATGGGGAACTTGGTGGCCGAGCAAGGCGAAACCGTACTCAGCCATATTATCGATGTGGCCAGTGAGCAACGCCTGTGGACCAATCTATTACAGGCTGTTAACGCCATGGATAATGCGCATCAACAAACTGTGGTCAACGTGCCCAAGTTACGTGAAGACACTATTATAGAAAGCCTTATCACCACCGTGGCCGAAGAAAATAGCTGGGACGAGCTACTTCCTTTGTTCTCGCTACTGGACCACGCCCACCTAACGCCAGCGCTAGAGGTGCTCACCGAGCGTCAACCCCAGGCCCTGAACCAGGCACTACGCCAAGCTCACGACAGCAGCCTGCTGGGGCTGTTTGGGCATTTGCCCGAGGATCAGTTACCCCGAGTTGCTAAAGCCATTCAAAGCCAGGGAACGGATAACTGGACGGCCTTTGTTGCTCGCAATGGCGATGCCCACGAAATCGAAGCGCTGAAAGCACAGATGGCATAACCCAAAAATGCTGAGGCAATGCCTCGGCATTCCTTTATTCGGTGCTTGCGAATTACTGGGGCAAGTCATCATCAATAGCCCACCAGTTACAGGCTGAATCCGTGACTCACCCGGTTTACTTTGATAACCAACCATCCACCGGTGAATCACACTCACGGCAGAACACCGGTTGCTTGTCCAGCGGGCTCATTTCAAATGCAATACCGTCGCAAAAATAACTTTCTGCGTGCATATTTATCCCGTTTTACTTTACACCCCTGGATTCAACTCACTTCTCCACGCCCCATCTCCTCCACCAAAAAATCCACACACTGGCGCACCTTCGGCGACAAATGTCGATGGCGAGGATAAACAACCCACACGGCGGTATGCGTGCAGGCGTACTGATCCAGCACCGGCACCAACTGACCACACGCCAAGTCTTCCTCCACATAATAATCCGGTAATTGCGCCAGCCCGATGCCCTTGCGAGCCGCATCCAGCAAGGCCGCCCCAGAATTGCCTTTCCAGTTTCCCTGGACCTTGCTGTGGCGATGCTGGCCGTCCACATCAAAGGTCCACTGTTCCGACGAGCCCTGCAGACAATTATGGCCGCTTAATTCCCCCAACGTATGCGGGCGAGCATGGCGAGAAAAATAGTCCGGCGAGCCCACCACATATTCCCGTCGCGGGCAGAGCTTACGCGCAATCAGGGATGAATCCGGCAAGGCCCCGGTGCGAATGGCCACATCGAAACCTTCATCCACGATGTCCACCCGCCGGTTGGTGAAATCCAGCTGCACAGATAATTGCGGGTGACGCGCCAGAAAGTCATTCACCAACGGCGCGATGAAACGCTCGCCAAAAGTGGTGGCGCAGGTCAGCCGCAACACCCCGGTGGGCTGTTGCTGGAAATCACTGATCGCATTCAGCGCCTCCTGAAATCCATCAAACAATTGGCAGCAATGCTCGAAATAGACCGTGCCCGCATCCGTGAGCGTTAACCGCCGGGTGGTGCGATACAAAAGCTGCGTCCCCAGCTGGGTTTCCAGCCGCGCCACCAACCGGCTCACATGGGAGCTGGACACGCCCAAGTGCCGGGCGGCCCGTGCAAATGAGCCACCACGCACCACCTCCACAAAGGCCTCAATCCGGTCCCAATGCTGCATTGTTGCTCCTGAGCAATAATCTATTGCTGAATTGTGCCTTATTTCCCTATTGCATACCCAGTAGACTCAATGCTCGTTTAATTATGATCTGGAGACAGGGTATGAAATCGCGCGCCGCCGTGGCCTGGGAAGCAGGTAAACCTTTGGTTATCGAAGAAGTCGATGTGGCCGGCCCCAAGGCCGGCGAAGTGCTGGTACAGATCGTCGCCACCGGCGTCTGCCACACCGATGCCTACACCCTGTCCGGGAAAGATCCGGAAGGTCTATTCCCCTCCATCTTCGGCCATGAAGGCGCCGGCATCGTCCAGGAAGTGGGCGAAGGCGTCACCAGCCTGAAACCCGGTGACCATGTAATTCCGCTCTACACCGCCGAATGTCGCCAGTGCAAATTCTGTCTCAGCGGCAAGACCAACCTGTGCCAGGCCGTGCGCGCCACCCAGGGCAAGGGCCTAATGCCCGATAGCACCAGCCGCTTCTCCCTGAACGGCAAACTGCTGCACCATTACATGGGCACCAGCACCTTTTCTGAATACACCGTGGTGCCGGAAATTTCCCTAGCCAAGGTGAGCAAAGAAGCCCCGCTGGATAAAATTTGCCTGCTCGGCTGCGGGGTCACCACCGGTATTGGTGCCGTTCTTAATACCGCCAAGGTAGAAGCCGGCTCCACCGTGGCCGTATTCGGGCTCGGCGGCATCGGCCTGTCGGTGATTCAAGGCGCGGTGATGGCCAAGGCAGAGCGTATTATTGCCATTGACACCAACCCGGGCAAAGAAACCCTCGCGCGGCAATTTGGCGCCACCGACTTCATCAATCCCAAGGATTACAACGACTCTATTCAAGAAGTGATTGTCGAGCTCACCGACGGTGGCGTGGACTATTCCTTCGAGTGCATCGGCAATGTCAACGTGATGCGGTCTGCTCTGGAGTGCTGCCACAAAGGGTGGGGTGAATCCATTATTATTGGCGTAGCCGGTGCCGGTGAAGAAATCTCCACTCGCCCGTTCCAGCTGGTAACCGGTCGAGTCTGGAAAGGCTCTGCCTTCGGCGGCGTTAAAGGCCGCACAGAGCTGCCCGGTTATGTGGATCGTTACATGAAAGGCGAAATCAAGATTGATGAATTCGTTACCCACACCATGGGCCTGGAAGACATCAATACCGCCTTCGACCTACTTCACGAAGGCAAGAGCATTCGGTCCGTCATTCTTTTCTAGCCTTTACTGTGGCAGCCAGCCTGCTGGTGATAATCGCTTGCAGGCAAGCTTCCACTACCGTTTTCGAGGGGTTGCCTCATGTCCGATATCGAACTGGTTTCTGCCACCAAATCCTTTGGTGGCTGGTTGAAACGCTATAAACATCACAGCCAGGCACTCAACTGCGAAATGATCTTTGCCCTCTACCTGCCTCCGGCAGCGGAGAGCAATGATGTGCCGCTACTGTGGTGGCTGTCCGGGCTAACCTGCACCGATGAAAATTTCATGCAGAAAGCCGGCGCTCACAGAACTGCAGCCGAACTGGGGCTGGCCATTGTCTGTCCGGATACCAGCCCGCGGGGCACAGACCTACCCGGTGAACACGATAGCTACGACTTTGGTTCCGGTGCCGGCTTCTATGTAAATGCCACCCAGTCGCCTTGGAGCCAGCACTACCACATGTACGCTTATGTAACGGAAGAATTGCCCGCGCTGGCTCAGGAACATTTCCCCCTCAACGGCAAGCAGGCCATCAGTGGTCATTCCATGGGCGGCCACGGCGCCCTGGTCTGTGCGCTGAAAAACCCCGGCCGCTACACCTCAGTGTCGGCCTTTGCCCCGATCTGCAACCCCAGCCAATGCCCATGGGGCGAAAAAGCCCTAGGCGGCTATTTGGGTGAAGACAAGGAACGCTGGAAAGCGTGGGATAGCTGCGAGCTACTCAAACGCAACGGCAGCCCGCTGCCGTTAATGGTAGATCAAGGAGATGCGGATAATTTCTACCGCGACGGCCAGCTTCGTCCGGAAGCGTTAAGCGCTGCCTGCGAAGAAGCCGGCGTACCAATCACCCTGCGCATGCAGCCCGGTTACGACCACTCCTATTTCTTTATCGCCAGCTTTATAGATGATCACCTCAGGTACCACTTTTATCACTTGAGCCAGTAAGGCTGCCATGGCAAGGCGACAGCAGGGTCGCCTTGCCAGTCTTATCCTTTTATCCATCATACTTACGCCACCATGGAGACAAAGCCTGGTTCTGCTTTGACGCGGGTCAGCCAAGCTCTAATCGAAGGGTAATCCTTTAACGAAAAGCCGCCCTGATCTGCAACATGGGTATAGGCGAACAAGGCGATATCAGCAATGGAATAATCTGTACCGACAAAAAAATCCTGTCGTTGCAAATGCTGCTCCATGATCGCCAACGCCTCATAACCTTTTTGTTGTTTTTCTTTCAAGCCTTGCGCATATTTCTCAGCCTCCCCCAGCACATGCAACCAATAACGGGAAGTCGCAATATTGGGTTCATGGTTGTATTGCTCGAAAAACATCCACTGCAAAAATTGCGCTTGCTCAAAAGCATCATCAGGCATCAGCTGGCTGTCTCTCGCCAGATACCAAAGCGCCGCATTGGATTCCGGCAAGACTCTGCCATCCGGGGTCACCAGCACGGGGATACGCCCATTGGGGTTGATAGCCAAGAAGTCGGCGTGCCGGGTTTCTCCTTGAGTAATATTTTTTTCCACACGCTCAAAAGGCACATTGAGCTGCGCCATGGCCAAGCGCAACTTGTAACAATTTCCCGAAGAGGAAAACTCATAAAGACGATACACATCCGTTCCTTCTGATAATAGAAAACTCAATGGCGAATGATCATAGCCAGAAAGCGAAGCAGCGAAATTACCTTTATGCAAGCAAGCAGGCATGCAACCCTTTCGCCCAGCCCTACCGGCCTACTCCCTGCCCTCCATGGCGGCATAAAAAGCCAGAGCATCGCCCTGGCTTTGGGCTAACCGAAACGTTACATCCTTTCGAAATTGGCTAGCCATTCATTATGTCTGCCAGGCGCCGATTAATGGTTCCGGTACATTCGCTGATGATGTCATCAATGATTTCCGCACAGCTCGGGTAGCTATCGATCAGGCCCTGCACCATACCGGACGTCCAGATACCGCCATCGATTTCACCGGAGGTGAGGGCTGCCTTGCCTTTCACGCCGGCAACCAGATCCACGATATAGTCGAACTTCATGTCCTGACCTTTTTCACGCTCAATTTCATTGACCTTGGTCGCCACCTTGTTCTTGTAAACACGGGCGGTATTTTTGAGCGGGCGGAAAATCAAAGCGGTATCCAGTTCGGATGCCTCAGCAATGGCGCGCTTCATGTTTTCATGCACTGGCGCTTCCTTGGAAGCCAGGAAACGGGTACCCATATTGATGCCATCCGCACCCAGCGCCAGGCAAGCGGCCATCTGCGCACCGGTGCCAATACCGCCGGAAGCAAGCATGGGAATTTTCAGAACACGGGCCGCTGCGGGCAACAAAACCAGATTGGGAATATCGTCTTCACCCGGGTGGCCGGCACATTCGAAGCCATCCACGGACACCGCATCCACACCCACTTTTTCTGACTTGATTGCATGGCGGACAGAGGTGCATTTATGCACCACCTTTACGCCATACTCTTTGAATAGTGGTATGTGCGGTTCAGGGTTACGGCCTGCGGTCTCTACCACCGTGATGCCGTTTTCACAGACCACCCGTGCGTATTCATCGTAGGGCACCGGTTTGATCGTCGGCAGGATCGTCAGGTTCACCCCGAACGGCTTGTCGGTCATTTCCTTACAGCGCTTGATTTCCTTTTCCAGCTCTTCCGGCGTCGGCTGCGTGAGTGCAGTGATAATCCCCAAGCCGCCGGCGTTAGACACCGCACTAGCCAGCTCGGCATAACCCACATTCTGCATGCCGCCCTGAACGATCGGATACTGAATGCCCAACAAATCGGTAATACGCGTTTTCATCGATGTTCCTCTCTCAGAATGTTTGCCCGCACAAGCCAACCCGGCTACAGAAACTGGAAGCACAACATTCATGGCTTGTTATGTATTGCGCTTGCCACTAAACGATGCCACCACGCTACACCGGATTTTCTGGTTTGTATGCCTCCCCAGCCTCCTTCCGGGTACGCGCCGGCGTCGTACCCGTCCAGCGCCGGTAGGCACGACTGAAAGCACTGTGTTCGGAAAACCCCAACAACAGGGCAATATCCCCCAAGGTCAGCGACCGGTCTGCCAGGTAATGGCGCGCCAACTGCTCGCGAGTACGATCCAGCAACGCTCGCCAGGTTAATTGCCTCTGCGTAAGGCGCCGCTGCAGCGTCCGCACAGACATATGCAGCTCAGCGGCCAGCCGCGGCAAGGTCACTGCCGCTTCCGGCATTAACCTCACCATGGCGTGTTGCAGTGCCCGATCAAAACTATCGGACCCCGGCAACGCCGACAGCATGGCCTGGGCTTGCCGGTCCAGCAGGCTACGCATGCTCGGGTCGCTGTGCGGCAAGGCAATGGCGAGAAAATGCACAGGAAAGGCCACGCAAGTATGTGCCTGTTCAAACACCACTTCACAACCAAAGAAAGCCTCATACGCTGCCCGAACCGGCGCTGCGGGGCCGGCAAAGGCGAACGCTACCTGGGCCGGCACCGGGGGGGCGTCCACTTGCCGGCGTAGAAAGCTGATCAACGCCGCTATGGCGACGCTATCCGCCAGCTCCCCAGTGGTATTTTCGCCGGGCCAACGCACCAATATCTGACCGCCTTCCCCCACCACCTCCACCATGTCCTGGCCGTAGAACAGGGTTTCATAGCGCTGGTAGGCGAGCATGGCCTCGCCCAGGGTCCGGCAGGTGAGAATCAGATACCCCAACATACCCACATGGCGAGGCTGTATTAGAGCGCCAATTTCCAGCCCTGGCGCCAGCCGCTCCGGTCGCAACGCCACCGCCTGCTGCAATAAATCCCGCCACAACGGCAGCGGCACCAGATCCGCAGGGGATCGGCTGTCCAGCACGGTTCGTAATGCCGGCGCCGGCAGGTTTTCTCGATCAAGCCAGTCCGTGAGCAGTTGCACCCAAGCACCGGTAACGCGCATGGCGGTGGCCATGGAATCTCCTTGTCGAGGACATTGTCTGTTATGGCATGAATTGTCAAAAATACGGCATGGATCGTCAATACAAAGATCAGGGTCTAGCCCACACTGGCAACATCACGCTTCTCACTCACTCCCGAGGCTCCCATGGCACTAATGGACTGGTTCAACAACGTCTGGCAAAACAGCGGCCTGGTGCCGCTTTGGAATGCGCTGCCCGACTGGCTGGCTCTGGATGCACGGCAACTGATTTTCGTGGTGGCAACGCCACTCTTTATCGGCCTGTTTCTGTGGGAGTACCGCAAGATTCGCCACAACAATCGGTTGGTGGATGGTCGTGAATCGTGGCTGAATTTCATGTTGGGAGCAGGCTATCAAACCACCGAACTGCTGTTCGCCGGGCTGATTGCTTTTCCGGTGTATGTCTTTGCCTACCAACACCGTCTACTGGACGTGGAGTTGACCCTGTTCACGGCCATTGGCCTGTGGTTGCTGGTGGACTTCTGTTACTACGGCTTCCATCGCACCTCTCACCGGGTGCGCTGGTTCTGGGCCGCCCATGTGACCCACCACTCTTCCGAGCGAATGAACTTCTCCACCGCCATGCGTCAAAACGCTACCAACATTTTTAATGGTGGCTGGCTGTTCTACGTGCCGCTGGCGTTGCTGGGCTTCAACCCGGTGTGGATCGGGATGTGCTATGCGCTATCGCTGGTGTACCAATACCTTATTCACACCACTCTGGTGGGCAAGCTGCACCCGGCCATCGAATTCATTTTCAATACCCCCAGCCACCACCGTGTCCACCATGGCCGCAACCCGGAATACATCGACCAAAACTATGCCGGTGTCTTTATTATTTGGGACCGTCTGTTCGGCACCTTCGTGGAAGAAAAAAACGACCAGCCAGTGGAGTACGGCATCACCCGCCCGGTGTACAGCAACAGCCTGGTGGTGAACTGGTGCCACGAATACGTGGACATGTTCCGGGCCATGGGCCAGAAAGGCCCGCTAACGCAGCGCCTGAAACATCTATGGAAACCGCCGGAATGGGAACGGGAGCAGTAGCGATTTGAAGGTTTAAAGTTGAAACGCGAGCAAGGTAGGCGCCAATCGACTACCTTGGTGGCCTCCGCGCTTCACCCACAAAAACACTGATCGCGCGGGCACGACATCTCAGTTATTGCCGTGCTACCCCGCGCTTTTCAACTTGGGACTTTCGCCTCACGTCCCGCCAACGCCTGCTGGTAAAAACCCCACGCCATAATCCCGGCCAGTACGTTGCCGAAGGCGGCGCCCAGGGCGAAACCACCGAAACCGCCCAGCTCCAAGCCCAGCCATAGCAGAGGCAAGTAACACAGGAACAAACGCAGAAATGAAATCAGCATGGCGCGCATGGGCCAGCCCAGCGCATTGCTGGCCGATACCACCAGCATGCATACGCCAAGGAAACCATAGCTGGGCGGAATCCAGCGAATCAGTACGGTTAGATAAGCCTGCACCGCCGGGGTATCCACCAGAATGCTGGCCAGCGGCGCGGCAAACAACGCCAGCACCAGCCCCAGCACTACCTGCCAGACAATCACCATGCCGGCGGCCACCTGCATCAACCGCCGCACGGTGGCCCAGTCGTTGCCGCCATAACAGCGTCCCAGCCAAGGCGGTAGCGCCATGGTCATGCCCAGCACCAAAACAATGGAAAAACCTTCCAGCCGGCTGGCCATACCCCAGGCGGCCACCGCTTGGTCACCGGAACGGGCTACCAAGGCCGTAGCCACCATGGCGGCCAGCGGCGGCATGAGCTGGCTAACCATAGCCGGGCCGGCAATTTGCGCAAACGGCCAAGCAGACACGCGCACCTGCGCCGCCATACCATGACGTTGCACCCAACCCTTGCCCCGCAAGGCCAACGCCACAATGACGCCACCGATGGAAAACGCCAACAACGTCGCTAATGCCGCACCGGGCAAACCCAAGCCCTGCCAGCCACCAATGCCAAAAATAAGAATCGGGTCGAATAACAGATTCAGCAAGCTGGTGATCACCATCATCATGCCCGGAAAACGGGTATTGCCATGGGCACGGAACAGACTGTAGCCAAAATACACCACCCCGCCGACCCACATGGCCGGCACCTGCAAGGCCCAGAAGGGACGGATCATGGCGCGAATCGCGTCGCTGGCACCAAGTAATGTAAACGCCGGCTCCTGGATCAGCCACAACACCAGCACCAGCACACCCTGCAAGATGCCGCCGCCAACCAACACCAGGGCGCCCAACCGGTTGGCTTGTTCTTGCTGGCCGGCGCCGATAGCCCGGGAAATCAACGCGGCAATGGCAATGCCGATGCCCACCTGCACGCCAATCACCAGAAACGCCAGCGGAAACGTGAACGACTGGGCGGCCAGCGGCTCAGTGCCCAATCGGGCCACAAAAATACTGTCGACCAGATAAAAGCCCAGTAGGGACATGGCGCCCATGGCCATAGGCCAAGTCTGCTGCCACAGCTGGCGGACCAGAGTCAGCGTGGGCAAGGATGCCGTATCCGTTTGCGGGGTGCTGCTCACGTATCGTCCTGCTGATTATCTACCTCGCCCGGCTGGCGACCCTTACTGCGTTCGTAGGTCACAATGGCGCTGCCGATGCTGCCGATCAACATGCCCACCGAGCCGATAATAAACAGCCAGGTGCCGGCCTGCTGCCAGCTATCCCAAAGAAAAAACACACTGCCAACGACAAAGGTGCCATTACCAATCAGACCCAGAATGACGTGGAACCACTGATACTGGTGAACGAGTGCGCGGGTCAATGCCCAGCTGCTGGAGTTCGATGAGGATGGTGAAGTAGATGTCATCATGGTCCCTCTAGCTGAATAAGGAGAGCGAGCCTAACACGGCTACGGGGAACTGTCCGTCACCCCCGGTGACATGACCTTAGCCAATGACCGCGCTTACAAGGGATGCAACCGATCTACCAGTTTGCCGGTTTCCACCAACTCCAGGAACTCATCGCCAAGCCGCTGACTTTCGACTACCGCCTTGCGCCAATAAGCCTCGCGACCAGCGTCATTACCACGATAATGTTTGAAATCAGTACGATCGGGCAGCTTGCCGTGGGGCAGGCGTGCCAGATAGCCGCGCGACGGGGATACCAGCAGCAGGTTACGCAAGCGTTGTGGATCACCGTTACGCCAGCGTAGCGGTTTATCAAACCAACCGGGGATCACTCGATCGGTGAAATGTGGGTACAACACAATACCTTCGCTCTGATAAGGCAGGTCCAGATGATAGTCGAGCATGCCACCGTCGCGATACACGCCATCCGGGGCACCCGCCAAGGCGGTGACTCCGTCCAGCACCATGGGAATCGAGGCGCTGGCCAACAATGCCGCCCGCAAATTATCCGCCCGCAGACCCACATGGTGGGTGGTGAAATCATTGAGCAACCCCAACGGCAAATCATCCCCTTGGGGATAAACCAACCCACGTTCCATAAACCAGCCGGTGGCTCGGCGGCTAAACAGATTGGTACCCATCAATCCTGCCAGCCCTAGCCCCAACCCCAGCCCCCCCTGACGGGCCATTAACCCACGGCTGCGAATCATCACAATGACCAGCCGATAATCCGGATTATGCAGAATGCGCTGATCCCGATCTTGCAGCAGTTCCGATAACATCTGGGCGCAGCGGAGGCTTACCTCTTTGGCGGTGATGCCTTTGGGAAAGCGCTGCTGAGTATAGAGGGCAGCCAAGCGAGCCAAGCCTTCGCGGGCATCGCCCATGGTAATGGCGGCAAACCGCCAGCTGCCGATGGACGCGCCGATTAGGGTGCGCGGTCGCGGCGCGGCGGGCAAAAAATCCCCGAATACCGCCTGATCCAGGCCGGTGATTCCCAACGCTTTGGGCCCGCCGGCGGCGCCGGGAACGATATCCACATCGGCGGCCCGCAGCCCATGCTCGCGCAGATGCGCAATGGCACCACTCCCCGCGCGCAGGGTCAGCGCAGGGGCTGAGGTATGAATGGCGGCCACCCGATCTCTCCGAATCTATGCCAGCAGGGTGGCTATGGTAACGAGAAAAAGAAGGGCGCCAAAATAGCACTCCACTATTGGCCCTAAAATAGCGTCACTCAACCCTCGCGCAGAAAATCACCCAGGGCACGAGTGAACGCCAATGGCTGGCTCATCAACGGTACATGGCCAGACCTGGGCAGCACCACTTGGCGAGCGCCGATAAGACGGGCCAACTCTGCTTGGCCCTGCGGCGGATATAGCGCTGAGCGAGCACCGGTAATCACTGTGGCTGGCACACCAAAATTGGCCGCAGAGGAACGGTAATCGTGGGCGCCAAACAGGTAAGCATGCAGGTAAGCCCGGATATCCGCCAACTCCACCACCGGCAGCACACGAGCCCATAAAGGAGACAACCAGGCGGAGCCATTGAACGCGGAATGGAGACCCCGGCGGCCCGCAATCTGGCCGAGAATATCGGTTAGCCGAAACAACACTGCGGTGCGCAGGCCCGGCGCCAGCTTGGCAATATTACCCTGGTCCGGGGCACCGTCCAGCAACACCAGCAGCTCTCGCAGTTGCTCATAGAAGTGCTCCTGGCGCTTACCAAACAACCCATGGGGCCAATCCGCCTTGTTATCTGTGCACGGTGACTGATCGATATGGAGATAGCGTTTCACCGGAGAAAAGTCCCCGTGAGCATGCCAGTGCAAGCTGGTAGTGGCACCCAGAGAATAACCCACCAACAGGAAGTCTCGCAGCCCGAGGTAACTGACCAAATCTTCCATATCTTGCATGTGGTTGTGAAACACGTCCGCTTGATTGAAACGGGCTGCGGCAGACCCCCCCGCACCGCGCAAATCGGGAATCACAAATTGGAAACGGCGTAGAAAGGGAAACACAAAGGGAAGCCAGTCACGCCCCTGCATTCCCAGGCCATGCAGCATCAACACCGGCTCACCACGGCCCAGCAAACGCACGCGCAGCATGACACCATCTCTGGCAGGAAATAACAACATCAGGCTCCCCTTGGTGTTGGCACCGGTTTTAACAGGCGCTCTTGTTCTTCTGCTTATCTATCGGATTAGTCGCCATAGAGACAAAGGTAGGCCGTATCACTAGCCACTTGTACCTGAAACTTCTGATCAGCCTCAATCTCGAAAGTTTCACCGGCAACGAACGTCTGCCAGTCGGCACTGCCCGGCAACTTTACCGTCAGAGCACCGCTGGTCACGGTCATGGTTTCGTGCTCACTGGTGCCAAATTCATAATCCCCCGCCGACATGACGCCGACGGTGGCCGGCTTGGTTTCGGTTTGAAAGGCAATGGATGCCACCTTGGCATCGAAGTATTCGTTAACCTTAAACATACAGGGGCTCCGCTGATTCAATGGAAGCGCGAGTATGCCAAAAGCCTGACCAAATCACCGCTTATTTCCAATTGTTCGCGAAAACCGGCCACTAACTAACAGTGCCGACATGGCCTGAAAGCGTCATTAGCCTTCCAATGGTGGCGCAGTAGCAAAGGGCGTTGCCATAGGCCAGCTCCGGGATGGCTTCAATGAAAAAGGAAGTGCCTGACTGTTTGGTTCATGGCATGAATAAAACGCAAAAGGGCATCGTAATCACACCGATGCCCTACTTTTGGTATTGGTTGGCCGTTCAGGGGGCTTTTCAGGGAGCGCGCTACCAACCGTTTAGTTTGTGAACGGCTGGCAGTACAGGGAAATCTGGTCGTCGTCGCTATCAAATTCCGTATAAGCGATGATGGCGTCGTAGCTGCGACCGCTGCTGACACTACAGCTCACGTCATCAATTATCACGCCCTGAGTTTCATTGTTGACAGTAACGGTCAGATTACTGCCAGCACTGAGTGATACATAGCTGCTGCCATCGGCATATTCCAGCCCGCTGACCAGCGCTTGGCCGCCGGGAGTGCCACTGCTTGAGGTAACGCTCAACTCATCTCCGGATAAGCGCGACAGAGTATTGATAAAGCGAACTCGAATCTGCCCGCTGGCTACATCCATTTTCTGATGACTGAAGGTTTTCAGCTGGCGGTTATCCAAGGTGGTATCACCCATCAGCACCACGGTGTAACGGTTGCCGGCAGTAAGAGTGCGATTGATCGGGCCGCTGATCAGCGAGCTGCCGGAACGGCTACCGCGAGCATCAAAGGCCACCGACTGGCTGTCATCATCCAGGTCTAGGCTGTTGGCACTCACGTTGCCCCGGGTTGTGTACTCCACGTCACTTTCCAGTGACGAATTCTGATCATCCACGAATAAATCCACGGTAATGTCGTCTTCACTACCGCCGCCCACTTGGGTGAGCTGATTATGGAAGTACAGCCGTGAGCTATCGGAGAAAATATCCTCGTCTTCATCACAACCGAACGCAGACAAACCAGCAACGGATGCCGCCACCACCAATCGCAGAAAAATCATCGTTGACCACTCCCGGAAGAGGATTGGTCTGGCTCGCTTTGGGCCGGAAACCCAGGCACATCCTCCTCGTTAAATTCACGGATAAAGATCCCCCAAAACGCGACAAAAAGAGCGGCCAGCAGGGGGCCCACGGCAAACCCGGTGATCCCAAACATGGCCAGGCCACCCAGGGTAGAAAACAGCACCACATAGTCCGGCAATTTGGTATCACGGCCCACGAGGATCGGGCGCAGGATATTGTCCACCAGGCCGATCACAAACACCCCAAATAAAATCAGGATAGTGGCTTCTTTCATGTCGCCCACCGCATACAGATACAGCGCCACCGGGAACCAGATTATCCCTGCGCCCACCGCAGGAATGAGTGACAGCACAGCCATCACCACCCCCCATAACAAAGCGCCGGGGATGCCCAGCCACCAGAAAATCAGCCCTCCCAAGGCCCCCTGAGTGATCGCCACCAGCAGGTTACCCTTGATAGTGGCACGGGTGACTTCAGCGAACTTGGCAAACAGTAACTTTTCGCGTTCATCGCCTAAAGGCAGAGCCCTAATAAGCATGTCCACCATGGAATCGCCATCGCGGATCAGGAAAAACGCCAGATAGAGCATCAAGCCCAAGTTGAGGAAGAACTGAAAGGTATTCTGCCCCAATGCCAGCGCCCGCTTGGCGAAGAACTGACCAGCGCCGGTGAACGCCTTGACCGCCTGTTCCTTGATTTTTTCAAGGTCCACGTCAAAACGCTCTGCCAGAGATTGCACTCCCGGAAAGGCGTGCCTGATCTTGTCCATATAGCTGGCCAGATCAATCTCGCCGCTTTGCACCTTCTGGAACAAGCCAACCCCTTCGGTGACGAACGAGGTCGCCACCACCAGAACCGGGATGACGACCAGCACCACACACAGCAGCAAGGTGAACAGGGCCACAAGATTACGCCGTGCGGGCCAGCGGGCCAGCAACCGTTTATGGAAAGGGTAAAAGATCACGCTGATGGCGCAGGCCCAGAAAATAGGCGCAAAGAACGGCTGAATCAACAGGGCAAAAACGGCACTGACCGCCACCAAGGAGAACAGGAAAGCCCCCCGTTCCAGTTTTCCTGATGTTCCCGCGTCCCGCATACCCTGGCGCTTCCTTCTACTTCGTTATTGGAGTAATCGTTCGGCGGTTTTGCCCCAACGATGCATCAACAATCAACCACCCGTGAGCATGGTAAAGCCCAGATAACCCATGTACGCCACATAAACCACCAGCAAGCCAATGCCATTGGTTCGGGTTATCTGGCCCTTACGACCCCACAGGCCAAAACCCATGATAAACAACATCAGCGTCAACCCCATCATTAGGGACCAATCTCGCTGCAAGACGCCCGCATCCACAGACATGGGTTTAATAGCGCCGGCAATACCGACTACCGCCAGCGTATTGAACAAATTCGAGCCTAGCACGTTACCAAAGGCAATATCGTGTTCACCCTTGCGCACCGCAGCAATACTAGAGGCCAGCTCTGGCAACGAGGTGCCGATGGCAACAATAGTGAGGCCGATGACCAAGTCGCTGACCCCTAAAGAGTGGGCGATAAAGACCGCCCCCCAAACCAAGGCCCGGGAACTCGCCACCAACAGAACCAACCCCACCACCAACCAGAACAGGGCTTTCTTCAACGGTAACGGATGCTCTGCCAAATCGGTTTCAACCTCACCCGCCAGCACATCGCCCTTGCCGGTCATGGCGGCATAGATAGACCACCCCATCAGTACCGCCAGCACCCCAATCAGCACCCAAGCGTCCATGCGGGAAATATGGCCATCAATCAGCTGATAACCCGACAGTAAAGTAATCAACGCAAGGACGGGGAGCTCTTTTTTAAGAATTGCGGAGTTCACCAGAATCGGGCTCATCACCGCCACCACCCCCAAAATCAAGGCAATGTTGGAAATATTCGACCCGTAGGCATTACCCAGCGCCAGCGACGGATTACCTTCCAGCGCCGCCAGGGCCGATACCACCATCTCCGGGGCAGACGTACCAAAGCCCACAATCAGCATACCGATTAGCAGAGGCGGCATACCCGCATGGGCCGCCGTACCCGCTGCCCCTTCGACAAATTTGTCGGCACTCCATACCAGCAGTATCAGCCCGCCAATCACGGCGGCAATGGCCAGCAACATCGGCACTCCTTGGGGTCATCAATTCAGGATGATCAATCATCTCAGGCGGGCACATTGTGGCAGAGAGGAGCGAGGCTGACACCTACATAGAGGCAACCCCCATAACACCCCATGCGCCACGCCGCGAAGAGGCGTGGGCGTGAGGCGTATCAGGTTATTCAGACATGCTGGTCCTCACCAGGTTTAATGCCATAGACGAGCGTATAGAGCACCGGGATCACGATCAATGTCAGCACGGTAGCGAAGCCCAAGCCAAACATGATCACCACCGCCATCGACTCGAAGAACGCGTCGAACAGCAACGGTACCATGCCAAGGATGGTGGTAACCGCCGCCATACACACCGGTCGCACCCGCGAAATGGATGCCGACACCACTGCATCGAACGGCGCCATCGTCTCGCGGTCCAGCTTGATTTGTTCCACCAGCACAATACCGTTCTTCACCAACATCCCGGACAGGCTCAGAAAGCCCAGCAGCGCCATAAAGCCAAACGGTGAATTGAGCACCAGCAGGCCAAAGGTCACACCGATAATGGCCAACGGCACCGTGGCCCAGATCACCAGTGGCGAGCGCACTGCGTCGAACAACATGATGGTAATGATAAACATGAACAAATAGCCCATGGGCAGACTGCCGAATACCGCAGCCTGAGCATCCTTGGCGGCTTCGTATTCCCCACCCCACTCGAGGGAGTAACCCGCCGGCAGCTCGAGTGCTTCGATGGCCGGGCGAATCCGGCGCAGCACCTGATCCGCGGTCTCCTCACCAAGCACATCCGGCTCCGCCTGCACGGTAAGCGTTCGTTTGCGATCACGACGCATGATCAATGCATTTTCCCATTCGGTCTTAAAATCCGAGACCACCTGACTGATGGGAATATAGGTAGAATAGGCCGGCGACCAAACCTGTACATCGTTGAGGTTATCCGCACTCAGGCGCTCATCGTCTGGCGGCCGCGCCACAATCGGCAACAACTTGCTGCCATCACGGTACAGGCCCACATCGCGACCGCTAAAGTTCAGTGCCAGGTTATTATCCAAGTCCTCGCGGGTAATCCCGGCTCGGCGGGCCTGAGCTTCCTGGAACTGGGGGCGAATCACTTTTTCCTGCTGACGCCAGTCGTGGCGGATACTCTCCAGCCCACTATCATCCTGCATAATCGCTTGGGCTTTCACGCCCAGCGCCCGCAGCTCTTTTGGGTCCGGACCACTGAAGCGGGCTTCAATAGAGGCCGCCGGGCTGGGGCCGATCATCAGGCGTTTCACTTTAGCGAACGCTTGCAGGTGCCGGTCGCGAATCAGCTCACGGGTCGCCGCCAGGGTCGGATTGATCTGTTCCCGATCGGACACCTGCACGATCAACTGCGCATAGCTGGGATAACTTTTTTCAGGCATATAGGGCAGCATGAAACGCTGTGCCCCCTGACCGATAGTCGTGGTCACCTGCTCCACACTATCCATCTCCAGCAAATCATGTTCCAACCGCGCAGCCGCCTCTTGGGTAGCACGGATATCGCTCCCTTGGGGTAGCCAGTAATCCACCAGAAACATGGGGGTATTGGAGGGCGGGAAGAACGCTTGCTTCACGAAACCAAAACCGACAGCGGCCACCACCAAAAGCACGCTCATAAAGCTCAAGGTGATCACTCGGTGATGGATCGCCCGATCCAGCAGGCGTCGATAAATGACAAACACTTTGCCAGAGTAGGGATCCTCACTTTCGCCATTTTCACCTCCCACGTCTTTCTCATTGAAAAACAGGTCGGCAAAAAACGGCACCAGCGTAATAGCCGTCACCCAGCTGAGCATCAGAGAAATCAGCAATACCCAGAACAAGGTATTGCTGTATTCGCCAGTGGCATCCTCCGATAAACCGATCGGAGCAAACGCCATAATAGCGATGACAGTGGCACCCAGCAGTGGCCAAACGGTTTGGCGAACAATTTCTTTTGACGCCTCCAGCTTGGACAACCCGCGTTTCATGCCCACCAGAATGCCTTCGGTAACCACGATGGCGTTATCCACCAGCATCCCCAGGGCAATGATTAGCGCCCCGAGGGAAATTCGCTGCAGATCGATAGCCATGACTTTCATGATGATGAACGTGCCAAGGATGGTGAGCAGCAACACGCTGCCCATCAATATCCCGGAACGCACGCCCATGAACACCAGCAGCACCGCGATCACGATGGCTACGGCTTCACCCAAATTGAGCATGAAAGCGCTCACCGAGTTATCGACTTCTTGGGGTTGGTTGTAGACCATGGCCAGCTGCATGCCCGCAGGACGCTGATACTCAAGCTCAGCCAAGCGCCGGTCCACCCGAGCCCCCACATCCACAACGTTTACACCCGAGGCAAAGGAAATCCCCATGGTCAGTGCCGAGCCACCATTAAAGCGATACAGGTGATGAGGTACTTCCGCATAGCCGCGCTCAATGCTCGCCACATCGCGCAGGTAGACCAACTCGCTAGCGCCGGGCTCGGAAATCAACAAATCGCCCATGCTTTGCACGGAAGGAAACTCACCGGTGGGGTAAATACGGATGTATTCGTCGCCCACCCGCACTTTGCCTGCCGGATTCACCGTATTTTGGGTTTGTAACAGGCCGAAGATGCGGTCAGGGCTGATGCCCAGTGACGCCAACCGAGAGCGGGAAAGCTCCACCAGCACCTGCTCCTGTCGCTGCCCGCCAATAGTGACCTTGCCGACCCCATCTACAAGCACCAGTTCGCGAGTCAGGTAGTCGGCATAATCTTTCATGTCTTGGTAGGAGTAACCGTCGCCGGTCACGGCCAAAAGAATGCCGTATACATCACCGAAATCATCAATAACTTGAATCGTCCCCGCACCAGGAGGCAACTGACCCTGCAAGTCGGTCATCTTGTGGCGCAGCTCATCCCAAATCTGCTTGAGCTCGGCGGCCCGGTACTCGGGCTTCATTTCTACCTGCACTTGAGACAGGCCATTGCTAGAAATGGACGTCACATTTTTCACATAAGGCAGGCTCTGGATCGCCTTTTCCACCGGCAAAGTCACTTCCTCTTCCACCTGTCGCGGTGAAGCGCCAGCGTAGTTAGTAACCACCATGGCAATCTTGAGGGTGAATTCCGGGTCTTCCAGTTGCCCTAAGCGGGTAAAGCTCACTACCCCACCAATCAACAAGATCAGCGTGAACAGCCAGCTCACCACCTTGTGGCGGATACTGTACTCGGCAATGTTCATTTACAGGCCCCGTTCCTTCACCAGTTCACGAACCGCCTGCCCTTCTTTCAGGCGATGGACTCCGGCCGCCACAATGCGGTCACCGGGCTGCAACCCGGTGGTGATCTGGACGCCGCCGCCCACCACTTCACCCAGAGTAACCGGCACGGCGGTCACCGTGTCATCCTCTTGATGCTTCCACACGTGGGCACCTTTGTTGCCGTCAGGGTTGAATACCGCCGCGGCCGGCACTACCGGCGGCTTGTCAGTGGCGCGCATGATCTGACTAAGATCAATCTCCACATCCACACTCATTCCTGGCAGCACCATCATGCCTTCCGGGTTAGGCATCGTCAGGGTGATAATGTAGGTCTGGGTGCGGTCCCCGGCACTGGCTTCATGTTCTTTGTAACGGGCCTTGAAGGTGGTATCCGGAGCCCCCTTGAAACGCACTTCCGGCTGATAATCTTCGCCATCTCTGCGCACGTTCGTCAAAAATTGCTCGGAAACAGCAAACTCGATATCGATATTTTTATCGCCCTGCAAATAAAGAATCGGCTGCTTGGCCTGTACGAATTGATAATTTTCCACTTCGGTGCGTGCCACCGTGCCCCCGTAGGGCGCTTTCAGGCGAGTGTAGTTCACATTATCCCGGGCCAAGCTCAGGGCCGCCCGGGACTGGCGGCGCTTCGCTTCAATTTCATCGAACTGGGCTTCAGAAATAACGCCACGGTCACGCAGGCTGATGCCGCGCTGATACTGACTCTCGGCCAAATCGTGCTGGGCTTGCCGATCTGCTAACTGATTTTTAAAGTCCGATGGATCAAGCGCTGCCAGCAATTGTCCTTTCTTGACCTGCTCGCCGGCCCGCACGGGAAGACGCTCAAGCTGACCGGACACCCGAAAAGCCAACTCTGACCCTTCGGTAGCCACCACCTTGCCTGGATAATGACGCAAGGTGCCATCGCCGCCATTGACGGTCTGCAGCTTCACCGGTTGTGGCATGGGGGCCTCGGCCTGGGGCTCTTCTCCACAGCCCCACAAGGCCAGCGCTAGGCCCAGGGTTACCCAAAAACGTTGCATCTTGCTCTCTCCGATCTAAAAACGGTACTTGTTAGTACCAAATTATCGCACAGGTGCGGGGATTTCTCGTTGACCTTTTTTCCTCGCACCAATTTTGTACCTTATCAGGAGCAAGAATAATGGAGATATGGGAATTGCGTTACCGCGATAAATAAACGTTCGTCAGCTGCGGGCCTAACGGATAGAGCATGCAAACTGAACGGCGCTGCAGCCGCACAGCGGCACAAAAAAGGGCCCGCTGACGCCGGCCCAAAGGGGGAAAAGTTCGCATTGAAACGTTGCGGGTTAGCCCTGTTGCAGCCAAGCCTCCAACTCATCAGCGCCACCAATGCGTTCACCTTCGATGTAAATCTGCGGCGTGGTGCCCGCACCGGTGACCGCGGCCAGAGAGCTGTAGCTCAACCCACGGCTCCCCAGTTCGATTTCTTCAAAGGCATAGCCGCTATCTGCCAGCGCCTTCTTAGCGCGAGCACAGTGTGGACACCCCGGCTTGGTGAACACCGTTACACGCTTAGGCAGAACCGCTTCGCCATTGATGTATTTCAGCATGGTATCCGCATCGGACACCTCGAACGGATCGCCAGCCTTATCGGGTTCAATAAACATGCGGTCGATAACACCGTCTTTCACCAGCATAGAATAGCGCCAGCTGCGCGGGCCAAAACCCAAGTCCTGCTTATCCACCAGCATACCCATCTTGTCGGTGAACTCACCGTTACCATCCGGGATAAAGCGGATGTTGCCAGCGGCCTGGTCACCGGCCCAAGCATTCATAACAAAGCCATCATTCACAGACAGACAGACAATATCGTCTATACCGTTGGCTTTCAGTACGGGCGCCAGTTCATTATACCGCGGCAAGTGGGTCGACGAACAGGTGGGGGTAAATGCCCCGGGCAAAGCAAACACCACTACGTTTTTGCCTTTGAACAGGTCATCGGAGGTGACATCTTTCCATTCATTGCCTTCCCGGGTGCGAAACGTTACTGCCGGGACAGACTGATTTTCACGACTCTCAAACATACACTTACTCCCTAGATAGAATCGACGCCGCTTACTGAAAGGGCGACGCTCTCAAGTACAGGATTAAGAGTAGCCGCCCCATAAAAATCAATAAAGTCGATTAACTCTATCCAGGCAATTGCCCATTCCTATCAGTAGAGGCTTATTAACCCAGATGCGCCGAGAGCATCCATGCGGATTTCTCGTGAATCTCGATTCGGTTACTGGCTACCGCGCCAGACCCTTCATCTTCATGTTCACCGGCGAGTTTCAGCACTCGGTTAGCGCGTTCGGCCACAGTATGGTGGTCCTCTGCCAGCTCCTTGATCATACCCGATGCATCCGGATCGCCAGTGGCGTCCTGCACTGTGGACAATTTTGCGAACTCGCTATAGCTGCCCGGTGCCTTCCAGCCCAGCGCACGAATACGCTCAGCAATGGTGTCCACCGCTTCCGCCAGGTCGATATATTGCTGCTCAAACAGCAGGTGCAAGCTATGAAACATGGGGCCGGTCACATTCCAATGGTACTTGTGCGTTTTGAGATACAACGTGTAACTCTCGGCCAATAGTTTGCTTAGTTCTTCCGCGACCTGCTTGTTGTGTTCAATCATGTAGAGTCTCCTTTTCCCGTATTGTCCTCGCCAGCGGCGCCAAGGGTTCCCGCTGCTCGTCGGGTTCCTTGATACCATTGGGTTCGAGAACTGCATTTCAACAGCGCTGCCTTGCCAGCATCCTCTGCTCTTGTGATTACAAGATTAGAGGGGACATCTTGTCAAACGTTCCTCTGCAGGCGACACCTTTGTGTTATCGCTCACATAGGCAAATCCAATGTGAACATCTGTCCGATTTGGCGCTTTACACTCAGGGCGACGCCTCGGCATGATGCAATCTCCTCCATAACCGAAAGAAGACTCGCAATGGCCAAAGCCCCCAATCCGGAACCGCCCTATTCGATTCTGGAAGAATGGCTCAATGGACTAACCCACGGCATTGGCGCAGCCCTGAGCATTGCCGGTACCGTGATCCTGGTGGTTGCGGCCAGCCTGTTGGGCGATCCCTGGAAGATTGTCAGTTTTAGCATTTTCGGCGCCAGCCTGATTCTGCTCTACAGCGCCAGCGCGCTCTATCATAGTCTGCGCAACCCGAAGTGGCGCGCCGCTTTCAAAATGCTGGATCACTGCGCCATCTATTGTTTGATTGCCGGCACTTACACGCCTTTTCTGCTGGTCAACCTGCGGGGCCAGACCGGCTGGATTCTGTTTGCCGTGATCTGGGTGTTGGCGCTCACCGGCATCGCCCTGAAGGCGCTGTATGGCCACCGCTTCAAACTAATGCGCGTGGGCATTTACCTAGCCATGGGCTGGCTGATTGTGGTCGCCTCCAACGACCTGACCACCAAGCTCAACGATACCGGCTTCTGGCTGATCCTGGCTGGAGGCATCACCTATACCGTGGGAGTGATCTTCTACTTGGCCGACCGCTTTATCCCCTTCAATCATGCCATTTGGCACTTGTTTGTTATGGGCGGCAGTATTTGTCATTTTCTCTCGGTCTATTACGGCGTGCTGCCTTTTACCACTCCCGTCGGCTGATCCGCCTTGCAATACATAAACAAAATTCGAAAAAGGCTTGAGCTCTGAATGGCAACAATATAATTTTTACTTAATTATATATTGTTGGATCCGCTTCATGATTACGATCGATCCCGACACCCTACGCGACAATGCCCTGGAAGCCAGCCAGCTACTTAAGGCGCTGTCTCACCCAGACAGGTTGATGCTGTTATGTCGCCTCGCGGAAGGCGAACGCAGCGTCAGTGAACTGGAGCCCTTAGTGGGCGTTTACCAACCCTCCCTCTCCCAGCAGCTAGGCATATTACGCCGCGAAGGGCTCGTCAATAGCCGCCGGGAAGGCAAGCAGGTGTTCTATCAGGTCGCCAACCCGGATGCCCTGGCGGTACTGGAAGTGCTGTATCAACGCTTCTGCGAGAACGCCAATGACCATTGATTGGAACAGTTTTACGCCTTGGTCGTCACTGGCAGGCGGCCTTTTGATCGGTCTATCGGCCCTACTGCTGCTCCATGCCAACGGTCGCATCGCCGGCATCAGCGGCATTCTCGGCGGGCTACTGCGCACCGGACAAGGAGACAACCACTGGCGGCTGGCGTTTCTACTAGGCTTACTGTGTGCGCCATTACTGTGGCGCATGCTGGCTGAGCTGCCACCCCTGATCATCAAGGCTGACTGGCCTGTACTCATTGCTGCTGGCCTGCTGGTTGGTATCAGCACCCGCTACGGTGCGGGCTGCACCAGTGGCCACGGTGTATGCGGCGTCTCCCGCCTTTCCCCCCGTTCACTGGTTGCCACCCTGACATTCATGGCCGGCGGTTTTGCTACCGTATACTTGGTGCGCCATTTGCTGGGGGTCGCCCTGTGAATCGATCATTACTGACGGCCTTCTTGAGCGGCCTGATTTTTGGCGCCGGGCTGCTGCTGGCCGGCATGGCCAACCCGGCCAAAGTGCTGGCCTTTCTGGATTTGGCCGGCCCCTGGGATCCGTCGTTGGCCTTGGTGATGGGGGGTGCAGTGGTCGTCGCCGCCGTTGGCTTCGCCACCGCCCGTGGCCGCCAACACGCCTGGAGCGGTGAGGCTATGAAAATACCCAGCCGCCGTGACTTGGATGCTCGTCTGATTCTTGGCGCGCTGGGGTTCGGCATCGGCTGGGGGCTAGCCGGCTTCTGCCCGGGGCCCGCGTTGGTGGCACTGGGCACCGGCAGCCTAAAAGGTATCGTTTTCGTGGCGGCCATGATTGCCGGGATGGGCATTTTTGAGATACTGGAAAAACGCAAACGCGCGTAAAGGCAGCGACAAGCCACGTATTTGGCCTTCAAACTCTGCAAAACCCTGCCCGCCCGCACCTTTCGAAGCGTGGGCGGCAGAGTTACCGTATGTTCATGACTGGGTCGCGCTATTGCGTGTGGCTAGCCCATTTTCTACAGAAGCGCTTCAATATCCTTTTGGATCGCTTCCGGCTTGTCCGTAGGCGCGTAACGCTTCACCACCTTGCCGTCCTTGTTTATCAGGAACTTAGTGAAGTTCCACTTGATGCTCTTGCTACCCAGTACGCCCGGTGCTTCCTTTTTCAGAAAGTCATACACCGGGTGAGCATCTCCCCCATTCACATCCACCTTATCGAACAGGGTGAAGCTGACACCGTAATTTTTTTCACAGAAGGCACCAATTTCATCCGCCGCTCCTGGCTCCTGTTTGCCAAACTGGTTACAGGGGAACCCAAGAATCTCCAGCCCTTTTGGTTGCAAGGTTTTATACAGCGTCTCCAACCCTTTGTACTGAGGCGTAAAACCACATTTGCTGGCCGTATTGACGATCAGCAGCACCTTGCCCTGGAAATCGGCCAGGGACTTTTCTTCACCATTCAACGTGATGGCACTGTAATCATAGATTCCCATGATCTCTCCTGACGATGAAACCCGAATGCAAACAAGTGAGATGCCTACAAGTACAAACCGCTAACAGGCAGGCTGCGTCTAACAATACTGCAAGCGACTATCGGCTGCGAGGATACCAGCCTAACGTGGCGGCTAGCCGCTATTCATTTGCTGTAGAGCTGGCGAATCACCGCCTCCGCCACGACACGGCTGGACTGCGGATTCTGACCGGTGACCAGTTTGCCATCGGTAACTGCGTGGGCCGCGAAATCATCCGCCAAATCCAGCTGGGCTCCCAGGCCTTCAAGTCGAGACGCCAACAGAAACGGCATTACCTCATCGAGGCCCACTTCCCGCTCTTCACTGTTCGTGAAACAGGCCACTGCTTTATTCTGCACCAGTGGTGCGCCCTGCTCGTCTCGCAGCCCCACCAACGCGGCCGGGCCGTGGCAAACCGCGCCCAGCAAACCACCCTGAGCCCAAGTTCGCTCCATGACGGCCGCTACCAGGGGGTTATCCGGCATATCAAACATGGCGCCATGTCCGCCAGGCACAAAGACACCGGCAAAACCGTCTTCCCACACCGCCTCCAGTTCACGGGTGTTCTGCAAAACATCAATCGCCTCAGCCCACGCTTTTTTATCACTTTCATCGGGATCTGAGTTCGGGTCCACGGGAATTTTTCCGCCTTTCGGGCTGGCCACCACCACCGGGATTTTGTTTTCCTTGAATAACAAATAGGGCACTGCGAACTCTTCCAGCCACAGACCCGTCTGCTGATTTTCGCCCATTTCTGATGCGCTGGTAACGAGCATTAATAACGGTTTGTCCAAATTCATGTGTCCTCCTGTCGGTGGCCACTCTCGGCTTGCGTACATCGTGTTGTGCATAACAACACCGACCATGGCAACATGCTGTGAAGTAACCGTGGGCTTTTACCCTGCCCGACTCAAGGCCCCTGGAAGGTTTTTTACGATATGGATTGGCACCAACTGCTAAACAAGGCTCGCCTGGGTGGCCGCACCGCCAAAGATGAAAGTGGCCGCACCGCCTTTCTTCGTGACCATGATAAAATCATTTTTTCCGGCGCCTTTCGGCGCCTAGCCCGCAAGACTCAAGTCCATCCTCTGGCCACCAATGACCACGTTCACAATCGTCTGACCCACTCATTAGAGGTGTCTTGCGTAGGCCGCACCTTGGGCATTCGTGTGGGCGAGCGCCTGCAAGAAAGAGGCCTGTTACCCGGTACCGTCAGCGCCACCGATTTGGGCGATATCGTGCAGTCTGCCTGCCTGGCCCATGACATCGGCAACCCGCCTTTTGGCCACACCGGTGAGCGGGCTATTCGCGCCTGGTTCCAGGAACGAGGGCAACGCTTTCTGGATATGCTGCCCGCCCACCAGCAAACCGACCTGACCTTTTTTGAAGGTAATGCACAGGGCTTTCGCATCATCACCAAGAGCGAGTACCACCAGTACGATGGCGGCATGCGGCTCACCTATGCGACCTTGGCAACCTTCCTGAAATACCCCTGGTTATCCGCCGATGCCGGCGCTGCCAGCAGCAAGCCGGGGAAATACAGCACTTTTGTGTCGGAAACCGACGCCTTCCATGAAGTGGCCCACGCCACCGGCCTGCAGCAACACAGCCCCGGTCGCTTTTGCCGGCACCCACTGGCGTACTTGATGGAAGCCGCCGATGATTTTTGCTACGCCATTATTGACCTGGAAGATGGGCTGGAAATGGACCTGCTGCACTGGGATGAAGTGTACGCCTTGCTGCAACCGGCCCTGCCAGACAGTGAAGAAGTGCGCGAACTGATTCATTCGGATATACGTGATGGCCGCAAAGCCGCCCTGCTACGCGGCAAAATTATCGAACGGTTTATCGAGGCAGGCGTAGAAGCCTTTGTGGCCAACCATGAACGGTTATTACAGGGTCGTATGGAAGGCGACCTGATCAGCCACTGCGAACCGGCCGTGCGTGATGTAGTGGAAAATGCCAAACAACTTTCCCGCTCAAAAGTGTTCGAACACCCCCGCAAAATCGAGCTGGAAATTGGCGCTTTTGAAGTGATGGGCGCATTACTGGATGGTTTGATCGAAGCCGCCGTATCCCATGCTTGCAATAGCACAAAAAACTATCGCCACGAGCGCATCATCGATTTGATTGGTCGGCACAGTTTCCCGGCGGATCTAGAGCAACTACCGGAACAGGAAAGAATGTACCAATGCATCATGCGCGCGCTGGATTTTCTGGCAGGCATGACCGACAACTACGCTACCTATTTGGCCAAGCAGTTTTCCGGGATGGCAGAAACGCGATACTGACTCTCACAACCGGTCCATCCAAGGGCCTTGTTCTCCACACCTCTGCATCAGTGCAAGAATCCCCTTGGCTGCCATAATTTTCCTTCGCCGGATTCTGCTTTGCAGGGAAAGCAGCAGACCCTCGGGCATTACCAGTGACCAGCATTCAGCTCGTCATCCAGCACCTGCTGATACCCTTCTGGCAGGACATCCGCCCAAGCATCCAGGCCTTGGCGCAAATCCTCCAGTGACGAGGCCACTAGATTGGCGTGGCCTACTTTTCGACCCGGGCTCACGCTCTTCCCATACCAGTGCACTACGCCGGGGTGTTGCAACCAGGCGCTTTCGAACGGAATACCAATCAAATTGACCATGGCGGAGGGCCCATGCACATTCAAGGCATGCAGCGGTACTCCGGCCAGAGCATGAACGTGCAAATCGAACTGAGACCAGTCCGCGCCTTCGTGGGTCCAGTGCCCGGAGTTATGCACCCGCGGGGCAATTTCGTTGACCATCAACTGGCCATCCACCTCAAAAAATTCCACCGCCATGACGCCGGCATAATCCAGCTCTTCCATAATGCCCTTGAGCATTTTTTCCGCCGGCTCTTGGAGGCTCGTACAGGCGTTGGCCGGGGCCAAGCTCAGGCGGAGAATGCCATCCACGTGCCAGTTTCGGGTGAGCGGGTAGAACAGCGTTTCTCCGGTAACACTGCGAGCACCCACAATGGATAACTCACGCCGAAACGGAATTTTCTTTTCTACAATGGCTTTGCCAGCCAGCTCAGCGGTGGGCACCGCACTCAAATCATTCCCGTCGCCGACGATCCAGGTGCCTCGGCCGTCATAGCCACCGCTGCGGGCTTTTACCACCACACCGCCAAACTCAGCCACCGCGCGGGTCAGATCTTCAGGCTGGTCCAGGGTTACCCACGGGGCTGTGGGGATACCCAGCTTGTCCAGCATGCTTTTCTGGGTGAATCGGTCGGGGATGACTTGCAAGGCGCCGCGCGCCACACAGCGATCGCTTTGGGCCAGTTCGGCGGAAAAGCCGGTTTCCGGGAAAGCTTCACGTTCCACGGTAATCACCGGGTAACGCTCCTGGCATTCCTCCCAACTGATCGGCACCGCCAAATCCGAGGTACCCGGCAACAACAGGGCCCGTTCTGGATCATAACGATCCACCACCAGACCCAACCGGGCCGCAGCTTCAGCCATCATCAGGCCAAGCTGGCCACCACCAAGAACAAGTACGCGATTCATAGCAGATCCGTCAGAGCAAACAAGGAAAGGAGCAGCGCAAAAGGGTTAACCCTGGCCCAATTCGGCATTGGCGAGGACCTCATCCGCACGAGAAACCTTCCAGTCGGCAATAGCCTGCAGCAGCGCCGAGTTCTCTGCCGCCAACATTTGGCAGGCCAACAGGCCCGCGTTCCAGGCCCCCGCCGCGCCGATGGCCAAGGTGCCCACAGCCACCCCTTTGGGCATCTGCACGATGGAGAGGAGGCTGTCCCAGCCGGACAACGCACGGCTTTTCACTGGCACACCCAACACCGGCAACGGCGTCAGGGACGCGATCATGCCGGGCAAATGGGCCGCGCCCCCAGCACCGGCTATGATCACCTTGTAGCCGTTTTCGTGGGCGCTTTTGGCAAAGTCATACATGCGCTGGGGCGTGCGGTGAGCGGAGACCACCTCGGCCTTCCAACCCACATTAAATTGGGTCAGGGCGTCACAGGCTTCTTTCATGGTCTCCCAGTCAGATTGGGACCCCATTACCACGGCAACCGGCGTGCTCATTCGCATTACTCCATTGCGCCCATTACGGGCTTTTGCGGCGCATCAGGACCAAGCCACGCCAGCACAGAAAAAATTGAGGCGCACACTTTACTAATGCCAGCGCCGGAGGCAAGTCTATCGACGAAAAAATGATCGACGATAAAGCTCTCGGCCGACAGGTGGGCGATTTTAGCGTGATTTGGCTGGGAATGCGCTTCTGCCTACTCATGCTCCATTTTGATTAAAAAGCTGAGGCGCAAGCGACAACCCAAAAAACGGGGCAGGACCTCATTATTTGAAATGCAGTGCCCGCGCTTCCGAATAAGAGCGGGGGCGCGGGCACTGCATTGGATTCATACCGCCTACTCGTATTACCGATTGACGCTTATCTTTCTGCCAACACCTGAGCATAGCCGTCCTGGTACCCGGGATATTGCAGGGCGTAATGGCCCTGCTGGATATAAAGGCTCGTCACCTGCTTGCCCGCCGCGGGGCCATCCGGCACGGCCAGGGTCAGACCTTGCTGGTCCGCCAGCCATTTCAGCACATCCAGATTGCGACCGCCTACCGCGTCGGTGCCGATCACCAATGGCGGCATTTCATGCCCATTCAGCCAGCCCAGCACCACGCTATGCAACAGCCCAACGCAATCGTCACGGTGAATCCGATTAGTCCACTGGGGGGCGGGCAGGCTTTCTTCGCCACGGGCCAATTTGGCCGCCTTGTCGATCTGCCGATATCGTCCGGGCCCATAGATACCGGTAAAGCGCACTACGGTGCCCAGGCTACGGGTGCTGATTTCCTCTTCCGCCGCCAGCAACACCTTGCCGTTAAAGCGTTCCGGACGAGGCGGGGTGAGTTCATTGACCACGCCCTCCACCTCGCCAAACACCGCACTACTGGAGACAAACACCACCGGCGGCAGCGGCTGCTGGCCTCCCAAAGCGTCCAATAACATTAGCGGCGCCCGGACAAAAGCCTGCAAATACCCTTCTTCGCTGTATTCGCTGGGAGTCATGATGATGACCAATAAATCCACCGGGTCCGGCGGTAGCATGGCCGCCCCTGCAGTCAAATCTTGGCTATACAAATCCACCCCGGCCGGCGCCTGCTCACCACGACGGATGGCACTGATACGGTGCCCGTCTGCAATTAATTGTTTGGCCAAGCCGCTGCCCAGGTCGCCCAGACCGGCAATCAAAATATGAGACATGAAGACTCCTTGCGTCGCGCCATTAACTCAATGCCAAACGCCGAGCGCGGGCGTTCTTACCTCAGCCATCCGGCATCTAGCGTATGGCACCGTTAATATGCACAATGGTATCCAATCGAATAAGTGTATCAATGCCATGACATTAACAGAACTTCGCTATCTGGTCGCCTTAGCCCGCGAACGCCATTTTGGCCACGCGGCCCAAGCCTGCAACGTAAGCCAACCGACTCTGAGTGCAGCCATTAAAAAACTGGAAGAGCAGCTAGGCATGCCTCTGTTCGAGCGGCGCCCCCGGGAAGTGGTGGTTACGCCGCAGGCCGAACCCATTGTCGCGCAAGCCCAGCGCGTACTGGAACAGGCGGATTTGCTTTCCCAGATGGCCATGAGCCAGCGAGACCAGCTCGGTTCACCGCTGCGGGTTGGCGCAATCTTTACCGTTGCTCCTTATCTGTTTCCCACCATGGTGCCGCGGGTCCGCGAAGCCGCACCGGAAATGCCGCTATTTATCGAAGAGAATTACACTCACGTATTGCGGCGCAAGCTGGAGCATGGCGAGCTGGACGCGATCATCGTTGCCTTGCCGTTCTCCGGTGGCGGCTTGGTGCGTGCGCGCATGTACGAGGAATCTTTTTCGGTGCTGTTACCGGCAGACCACCCTTGGACTAGGCAAAAGAAAATTGCCCCTGAACAATTGCTTAGCGAGACCCTGCTATTGCTCGGTGAAGGACACTGTTTCCGCGACCAGGTGCTGGAACTGTGCCCCGCCATCGACTCCCAGCACCAGCGCAATTTGGTGCAAATCGAAGGCGGTTCCTTGGAGACCCTGAGGCATATGGTCGCTGGCGGCCTGGGCGTCACCGTGCTGCCCAATTCGGCCTTGCATCAACACGGATACGACAAACACACTTTTGCGGTGCGCCCGTTTGAAGAGCCGGTGCCTTCGCGAACCATTGCTCTAGTCTGGCGCGATAGCTTCCCGCGTCCCAAAGCCATCGAAGTGTTGCGCCAGACGGTACCCAAGGAAGGGTTGTCGGGATAACGATGAACAGGCCGGTTTCTCCCTGCAGGAACACCTCTCAAGGTGCGAACCGGCTTGCCGGCGCACTTCCAAGCACCCTCCGCACCTCAACAGGTGCCGTTATGGCGACCTGGCATCATGGCCGGTGACTCCCTCTCCAGCTTGCCCCTGAGCCACCTCAAGGGCGTAGGGCCAGCGGCCGCCGAGAAACTGGCCAAGCTGGGCCTGCATAACCTGGAAGACCTGCTCTTCCACCTGCCGTTCCGCTACGAAGACCGCACCCGCATCTCACCCATCGGCAGCCTGCGCCCGGAAACCGGTGTGGTCATCGAGGGCCAAGTAATGGCCGCCGATGTGATATTTGGCCGACGCCGCTCCCTGCTTTGCAAAGTGGCTGACGGCACCGGCATGGTGACGCTGCGTTTCTACCATTTCAGCGCAGCACAGAAGAATAACCTGGAGCGCGGCAGGACCATTCGTGTCTATGGCGAGCCCCGCCCGGGTTCCGCCGGGCTGGAATTTTATCATCCGGAATACCAGCTGGATTATGCCGACAGCGGTCTGCCGCCACTGGAAAAGGCACTGACCCCGGTCTACCCCACCACCGATGGGGTCAGCCAGAAAACCCTGCGCAACCTCACCGGGCAGGCCCTGAATTACCTGCAGGCGCACCCTCCCCAAGAGCTGATCCCTGCCCAACTGCTGGATCGGAGCGGCCTGCCCAGCTTAGCCGACGCCTTGAGCAAACTGCATAATCCACGGCCGGATGACCCGGTGAACTTGCTGCTGGAAGGCCAACATCCGGCAGTGAAACGGCTGGTGATGGAAGAAATGGTGGCCCACCAGTTGGGCATGCTGCAAAAACGTGCCGGCCAGAAAGCCTTCCATGCCCCGCGTCTTGGCGGGCAGGCACTGTTTGAAAAACTACAGGATAGCCTGCCCTTTAGCCTCACTGGCGCCCAGAAACGAGTCATCAGTGAGCTGATGGGGGACATGAAACAACCCCACCCCATGCTACGGCTGGTGCAAGGCGATGTGGGCTCAGGCAAAACCCTGGTGGCCGCCGCCGCCGCCCTTGCCGCCATTGAGTCCGGCTATCAGGTCGCGTTAATGGCACCTACGGAGCTGCTGGCTGAACAGCACCGGGAAAACTTCCGCCACTGGCTGGCACCACTGGGTATTGAAGTGCACTGGCTGGCGGGCAGCCTCGGCGCAAAAGCCCGTAGGGAAACCAACGCAGCGCTGGCCGACGGCAGTGCGCACATCGTGGTCGGCACCCATGCGTTGTTTCAAGAGGCTGTGCAATTCCATCGCCTCGGGCTCACCATCATTGATGAACAACACCGTTTCGGAGTGCAGCAACGCCTCGCCCTGCGCGAGAAAGGCCGTTTTGATAATGCCAACGGCAGCCAAGTGCCTCACCAGCTGACACTCACGGCCACCCCCATCCCCCGCACCCTGGCCATGAGCGTCTATGGCGATCTGGACACATCCGTGATCGACGAAATGCCACCGGGCCGCAAGCCCATCGACACCTTGGTGCTTCCCGAGAGCCGACGCCCCCAAGTAATCGAACGCATTAGCGATGCCTGCCGCCCCTCTGCCACAAAACAAAGCACTCAGGCCTATTGGGTCTGCACTTTAATTGAAGAGTCTGAAGAACTGCAGGCTCAGGCGGCGGAAGCAACATTTGCGGAATTACAGATTGCCTTGCCGGAGCTGAAGGTGGAACTGGTACACGGGCGCATGAAGGCGAAAGAAAAAGCCGAGCGTATGGCACGTTTTTCACGGGGAGAAGTGCAATTGCTGATTGCCACCACCGTCATCGAAGTGGGCGTGGATGTACCCAATGCCACCCTCATGGTAATGGAAAACGCCGAACGATTGGGCCTCGCGCAGCTACACCAGTTACGCGGTCGCGTAGGCCGGGGAGCCGAGCAAAGCTATTGTTTACTACTATACAAAAACCCCCTATCGCATACTGGCAAGCGGCGCCTGGCAGTGATGCGCGATACCACCGACGGTTTTGTTATTGCTGAAGAAGATTTGAAACTGCGTGGGCCCGGCGAGTGGCTGGGCACTCGCCAGACCGGCGACCTGGCCTTTCGCATCGCCGATCTGGTTCGCGATGAAGCGTTAATGGAGCCCGCCAAAGAGGTCGCCAACAGATTAATACAAGACTGCCCTCAGTGGATCGACCCCCTGTTACGTCGCTGGTTAAAGGGCGGCCAAGATTTTGCCGATATCTAATGCAGCAGCGTCTCTTTCAGGCCTTTTCTGACATGCCCCCCTAGAGCGACTTACCACTGGAATCCGCTTCGTTTACTCTGTCCCGAAAGAACGATACCGCACCCGTGCTCCCATTTAATAAACAACCAGGTATTGCCCTTAGAAGGGACGCTCGGAGTATATAAACGCAACGACTCACGGCCACCGACCAATGGCGGATACTCTAGCATCATCCCCATCCGCGATGGCTCGGCGCTTTTTTAT
>UEXM01000161.1_pt1 | contig 73693 bp, 92 predicted proteins | sample 1796661 | NCBI WGS metagenome assembly UEXM01 (sample SAMEA4772469, study PRJEB27181) | metagenome | reverse complement strand
AGGTTGCATAGTGCCTAACTATGAGAAAGTAAACGACGTTGTTGCTGGCAGTATTGCTGGCGTCAATGGCGTGGCTGTAGGAGATATCCAGAACGTTAACGGGCAAGACAAGCCGTCCTCTGGCGCTTCGCTCTGGGTGGTTGGCGGTAACGACAGAATGGTCGGGTACATTAGCAACAGCGATCTCTTGGCTGGTAATGATTGGGATGACTACGACGCATTTGCTGGTGGCTCGTCACCCTTTCCAGGCGGTTCAGTTGATAACTACTACTTGGCCTATGGGAAAGATGGATCAGGAAATGGTCTGTGGGTATCGCTCTATGAGACTGACAACCCAGAAATAACGCTCCACGACGATGGCACCTCAGGACCATGGACCGGGATCAATACAGATGAAGACGGAAACAACCTCTCGATCAGACGCTTTGCCGTCGAGTGGGGAAACAACGTCTGGATCGCTGTGGGCAAGATGACCAGTAGCATTAAGGAGATCTGGAGGTCCACTAATGGCACTGACTGGGAGGTGATCGACATCTCCGGCATTACCGGAATCGACGCCTCGAGTGAAAGCATCTACACCATTAGGTCGAATGGTGCGGGTACTTGGTGGTTTGCTCAAGAGAATCGTATCTACACGAGCACTCAGGACGGCGCGTCTGGCTCATGGAGCTTGATGCACACCCTGCTCGACGGGGGCAGCGACCCCGGTAATATAAGGTGTATGGCATACACAAACAATACGCTGCTGGTGGGCATCGTTAACAATGGCAAGTTCTACACGGCCTCCACGTCTGACCTTACCGACTGGTCTGGTGCTACGACTCTCGCAAATCACGCTGCGCTATGCTTCGACGATCAGAGACACATCGCATCCGCAGCCGGTCGGGTCGTTGTCGTCGGTGGTCAGTTTAAGTCAACGTTCGACATCAACGGCAAGACGACCACCATGGACGAGAGCGGCGCCGACTTCAGCGGAGACGGCGATGCACACGGAAACGTCTACGGTGTCGCAACAGATGGTTCCACCTGGGTGGCTTGCTGTCTAACAGGCGATATGTTCTATTCAACCGACGGCGGTGACACTTGGGTGGACTCCACCACTGATGTCGGCAGCATCAATGGCGCAACCGCAGAAGATATGATGCACGTGGCCGCCGACGTAACCTTACCTCTCTAGGAAACCTTATGAGCACTTACCTAAAAACTGCAAACCTCGACAGTTCAATTTTAACCTACAAAATTGTCGAGGATATTCGTCTAGACCAGACGGCTATCGTCGACGTGACTCAAGGGACGGGGATTCTCCGGACGATTGAGGTCGACGCGACGGCCGCAAACCAAGGCGCTAATCAACATCTGAAGCTAAAGTTGACTTCGACAGAAGTTGTCGTGGGGACAACTGTTCCTGATATAGTGATTAGATGCATCGGCAACAAGCGGTTTATTTCGGAGTTTCCCGGGGGGATTCCATTTACGGGATTGACTGCCTGGTTGACGAGCAGTGAGGCGGATAACGCGACAACAAATACGGAAGCCGCTGCAGGCCGTTATACAATTGTTAGATTCGTAACTACTTAAGAGGTCGTCATGGCGGTAACTAAAGCAACAATCCCACAAAGACTAGCCGAAACGCTAATCATCGATCTCCAAGCAGACGCAACACCGGAAAACAACGTGTTTACTGGTGTTACGTTAGCCGATAAAATTTATACGTTTCGAATTGATAATTCAAACGTCAATGGTGTGTCCTACGTTAAGGGTCAGATCGGAACGACTTACTCCACAGGTAGCGCGCCGATACTCCGCCTGTATGCGCCTGCAAACTCGATTGTCGAATATGTCTTCCCCGAAGGTTGGCCTGCAGGTGGTATGACTACGGGATTTAGTTTTATCGGAACTTCGACATCTGCGGGTACAGGAACACAAGCCGACCCGGCAAACTCAGGTATTCTCAAAGTAACTATTTTGGCAGGTACATAATCATGAAGAATTTTATTAACGCACTCTTTTGCTCTCAGAAGCGCGTCTCTTGGCGTCGACTTGCTGTTTTGGTTCTCGGCACTGGCCTACTTGCTGTTGGCTTGCTTGCTTCGGACCAATGGTTGTACGTGGCTTTGGCCTACATCGCGGGTGACAGCGCTGAGAAGGCTATGGCAGCGATTTCGAAGAAGTAGGTAGCTTGTGGCGATTGAGCTTAAAAGTACTGGGTTCCAGGATGCGGTTGATTACAAAGTAATCTCTTGTACGGGCATTGATGCGACTACGGCGCAGACTAATCCGACTAACGCACCCGGAACCCTCCACACCGTTATCATCAATTCTGCTCAATCGTCCGCAGCCGTAAGCCTTCATATCTTAGATACCGCAGACACAACGAATACTCAGATCGCACTTAAGGGTAAGGCCTCAGCGATAAAGACGATTCACATACCTACAGGATATGCGTTTACGGAGTTGAAGTTTTGGGTGAGCGCCAACAGCGGTGAGGACGATACAACCAGCTTTGCGGGTAGTGTCGACGTTACCCTTATCTGTAGTTGAGGTAGCATGTCGGTCACAAAAACAAGTACGATCACGGCTCTAGGCGGTAACCTTGTGGTCGATTTTTTGGCCAACAACTCCCCTGCGAACAACGTTACGGGCAACACTTCGGGCACGTTTTATTTGATTGATATCGATAATACGGCAAACACCTCAACATTTGCGTATGTCCGAATTCGGGACGCTGCGAGTGCTGTACCGACAGACGCCAGCAATGGCGTACCTACTTGGATGTTTGCGGCGGCGCCAGGAACTAAAGCCTCGTACGTATTTCCGGATGGGCAGGATTATGCCGCTGGCTTAAGCATGTGGTGTACTACCGACCCGGCAAAGCAAAACGCCTCGAACCCGACCTCCGCTGTTGTTGTTAAATTGGTTGCATCTTAGGAGGCCTCATGATCGAAGGACCCTACATCGCAATTGCAGGCTTGGCGGCGGTTCTTATCGCGGCATTCCGACTGTTTAAAGGGCGCTTAAACTCATCGAAATCTACTACGTCGGCTCCGGCGAATACGGCGGCTCAGGCTGCGTTGAGCAGCGTACAAGATAATTTAAAGGAAGAGCTAGATCGAATCAGATCAGCGACTACCGGCGATTCTCCTGCTGATGACTTGGCTGATTTGGGTAACGCTCGGAAACGACGATGATTGGAATCCTCCTTTTCCTTGGTACGGTCTTTGCGTCTGACTCAATCGACCGGCCCGCTGCACCCGAGCCCGTTCAAGGTGAGTGTGCAAAAGTAATCGCGATTAACAAAAGTCAGTCGATCTCACCCACAATTTTAGGCTCCGATGGAGTGTCTAAGTGCTCGGCCGTAGCGGTTCCGTTGTCGCAATTCGCGGATTTATTGCAGACCGAGAAGTGGGGTGTCGCGGTTCAATCGCAATACCGAATCGAGACGTCTCGGTTAGAGATGGAGATCTACTGGTATAAAAACAAACTTGAGTTGGCGAACAAGCCTACGCCATGGTTAGACAGACCTACAACTCAACGTTGGTTAGGTCGAGTGGAAACAATTATAATCGTAGGTATAGTCACGGCTGGGATAGGCGCGACATACCATTACAGCGCGGGGGCAGGAAAATGACACTAAAAGACTTCGCGGTGCCTGGGCTGACTGTAGTGTTTGCTGCGGGTATTTGTTTCGCATCTCTCGAATCGGCGGCTCAAGAGAGTGAAGACTTGGACAAGCGGGTCACTGTACTTGAAGCCAAGTCAGGTAAGCAAGATGTTGTAGACCTTAAGATCCAGGGCGTAGAGACACGCCTCGACAAGATGGAAGACATCGTGGCCAAGATGCTTGAGATGCAGCAGCAGCAGGCCATCAACCAGGCTGCAATCTGTCAAGCTACAAACGCGAACTGCAGCCGATGAGGCCTGTACTATTAGACTACGTCGATTCTCTCGGTCATGCGGTGTTTGAGTCCGGCGAGTACAACCTGAACATCATTGGTATTCGTAGCAAGGATCATAAGGCGAACAGCTTTGATGACCGTATTTGTGTAGTTTATAAGGACGAGCAGGGTTGGATTACGCGTACCTGGGAGTGTACTACTGAGCCCGGCAGGTACTGGCTAGAAAACCCCAGCAACGTAAAAGGTACTGCTATCCTTGTGCCTGGTCAGTATCGGTCTGTATGGAAGATCGACAAGCACCAGGGGAGATACGATGCGCTCTGTCAGAGAAACGGTACAGTCAAGACTTATCGTGATAGCAATAAAGACGATGTTATTGACCTTGACGTACAGTCTATTACTGAAGGCTATTACGGAATCAACATCCATAAAGCAGGGGCTTCCTCGACCCAAGTAGACAAGTGGTCTGCGGGGTGCCAAGTCTTTAGTCACAGTGCTGACTTTGATGAGTTTATGAGCATCTGCTACGCGGCTAAGAGTAAGTGGGGGAATAGCTTTACGTACACGCTCATTGAAGAGCCTGTCTAGTGGAGGCTTTAGTCGATTCCCTGTTAGCTGATGGACACCTCGGTGTCTTCGCTGCGTTCTTGGTGTATCAGTTCTTTACGATGCAGAAGCGACTGGACAAGCTTGTAGAGGGCTTTCAGGATCAACTTGACGAGATCCGTAAAGAGTATGGTGAGCGATCTGAGAAGATGCGTGAGCGGTACGATAAAGTCATTAAAGAGTACCGCGATAGAGAAGACTCTCAGTCCAAAGACTTTCTCATTACTCGAACGAGAGTACACAACGACATCGTGTCTAAGCTAGAGCGTCTGTTAGAGAAAGCCTAAACCCCCCACCCGGTGGGAAACGCTCATGCATCAGCCCGCGCGTGAGCAGAAGCGATGTGGGTGGGGGGCCCAGGGGGACGATTAGCTACGATTCTTTTCTCTTGTGCGATCAAGCGCTGCTTGAGCCGTATCGCTGAGGCTGACTTTATTGCCCTTACCTCGACCGCGATCAAGCTCTGCAATTTGATCTTCGTTGCTTAGACCTCGAACTCGTGCCATTTCTTTTCCGGAGCGACCTTCTCCAGGCGTAACGCCTGTCGCGGATCGAGCGCTTTCTTCTCGACGAGACTTACTGCCCTCCATCGACGCTAGAAGGTCAGCCTCGCCTTGGCGGCTTTCGCCTGACGGAGACGCACCACTCTGGCTCAACTCGGCTGAGATTGCTTCGTGTGCTGGATGGTCAGCCTTAAGAGTCACGCCGACGCCCTTTCCGCCTGGGGCCCCGACAATTTTAATCTGACCGTCACCCATAACTTCGTACTTATATCCGCCAGCACCGTCATAAGTGCCTGCCGTCAGAGCAGGCTTATCTTCCGCAAAGGGATCCTTGCCTTGGTCCATGCGCATACGGCGGATCTCGGCTCGTTCTTGCTCTTCGACCCTCATATCGTGCAGCATCTGCGCCGGATCTTTCGGATCTTCGGCTACGTTACGGCCCCCATCAACGTACGCTCCGGGAGACTGCTCGACAAAGCCTTCGCGCTCCAGGTCAGTTTTTTTGTACGGAGGGCGATCACCGCCTGAGAGGTCTTGAAGTTTGTCTTTATCTTTAGAGAAATCGTAACTAGCCATGGTGTACTCCTGTACTACTTAGTTTTTGCTGGTGCCGGAACACCTTGTGTCGGGGCAATCGCGTCGTTCAACATGTCCAGAACCTTCATAAGCCCTTCTGGAGGACCGTCATCACGGGCAACGACTTTCACGTCGTACTTAGCACTGTTGTCGCTCTTGCGGCTGTTTTCGCTGTGGTTAGCCACAGAGCCGTGAACAGTAACGTCGCAGCTAAACAGTCCTGCATTGTACTTGGCGTGCGCTGTAAGCTCAGCCTTGGTGTCTGAAGTAGTCTTACTCGAAGTAGAGGACTTCACCTCCATGGTGAAGCGGACCTCGGCTTCCTTCACAGACAAGCTTGGCGTGTTGATGATTGCGAGCAGGGGAACCTGCAGGTCAACCTTTTCAAGAGTCGTTGTTCCGTCAGGAGCTTGAACTGGCTTGTTAAAGCTGAAGTCCACTGTGCGGGCATTCATCTTGCCGCCACCAGCGTCGTCCAGGCCGACGTCCTTGATGAAGTCAGCAGAAGCCTTAGCCAGCAGAACCTGAGCGCTACAGGCAGCCTTGAGAGGGCCACCAATAAGCTGGTCCATGGGAAGACCACCAAACTGAGATGACATGTTTACGAGTTGGTCTGGCATGATGGACTCCTATTACGGTTTCGATTCAAGTGCTTTTTCTTGTTCCGCGTTACCTAAATGCTTACCTGTTTCCTGCACTACTTGGGATATACCCAGGTCTTGTAACGCAGCACGAATCATTTTACGCTTTTCGGGTGATATAAGTGCGCGCGGAATAGGTGAAAGAAGTGCGGCTAAACCACCAATAGTTTCTTCAGTTGCACCAGGAACATCTTGAGAGGCCAAATAACCCGAGGCGCCCGTATATAAAGCATCGCCCGCAGTCTGCACGACTACTCCTGGAGCACCCACAGGCGGAACAGTACCCAAATAATCGCCGGCTCTCTGCAATGTTCTAGCATTTGGTGAGCCCCGCACTTTACTTTCATGACGCATGGTATCGATCACACGCTCACTCGTGGACGGCTCATAGTGCTTAGCCAGCTTCTCTCGTTGCTCAATCGGAATGAAAGCACCACCGCTATCGTGAGTTGGTACACCAAGTTTGGTTAACTCATCATGACGCGATTTTTCTTTGTCGGACATTTACAGTCTACGGGAGAAGTTTAATTAACTGGTCGTCAATTCTTGCATAACCTTCTGGAGGCTCGCTACCCTTAAAAACCAGCTTCAGTTTAGCAGTGTTGCTTTGTTTATGGAACCAAGAAGAACTCGCTCCAGGCCGTATCATCAACTTACCCTTAGACTTGTCCGTCTCCAGACCCGATATCTGAACTGACATCTCAACTTCGAGACGGTCAACGCTGAGGCTCTGACCCGTCGTAAGAGACTGTAACGGCACAGGAATATCCTGATCGACAAGTTTGCCTTCCTGCCAGGTTGGTACGCGCATCGTCACCATACGTGGTGTGTACACCTCTCTACCCGCGTCATCCTTGACTGGGTCTCCCTTGTCATCGACTTTGAGTTCCCAGAACTCCTGCTTCATTATCGAGTCGAGTTCGTGGCGCTCAGCAATGTCCGTTGCCGCGAGCACCGCAGACTGGATCGAATGGACGATGTCATCTAATGAGTGTTCAGCCATGGTATCTCCAAGTTATGGTTGGGTAACGGTGACACAATGAGAAGCTTTTTCAAGGCCTACAAGGACATCCTGGTCTACCACGACTATGGACCCCTGCTTTTGTTCTGGAACATCGCTGACCTGGCCAACAACCGCGTACTTTGGATGAGCTATGGTGAAGCCCTGGATGGGGGCAACGAGTGGGCCTACTTTCAGTATGCACTGTACTTTGTTGTGGCTTTGGGAATGCTGTTTAGCCTCCCGAACATCCGCTCCTGCTCCCGGTTCGTTGGCGTGTACTTGATGCTGTACGTCTTCTCCACTACCAAGTTCGTCATGAGCGTGATGGCGGACCCCGAGTTTGCCTTTGGTGACGTCGGGCGTAGCCTGGTAGTGACCGCAGTCTACTTTACCCTGTGGGTTTGGATATACGTTAAAATGCGTATGGAAGTAATGCACAAGGATCTCCGTGGATAAGCCGACCACTACTGCTGCAATCGTGGCTGCCGTTACAGGCGTGTTTAGTGCGGGCGCGTTTAAGTTTTATGAGTTCATGTTGAAGCAAAAAAGGGAGGTGCGGAAAGAGGAGAAAGCTGAGCAAGCGTTGTACCGAGATGACCTTATTAAAAGAGTCGAAAAGCTAGAAGAAGAGCGAGACGAGCATCTGCAGCAGATTATCGACTTGATGACGGAAGTTGCGGGGCTCAAGGTCGAAGTAGACTACGTGAAGCGCGAGAACGAGTTGTTGAAGCTTAAGATCGACTCAATGAGATGAGTGCTCCATCGGCTCGTAGGGGCTGTTGTTGTCTTTATCGGCAGCGTTTACCGCCAATACAATAATCGTCGTCGTGATCGCTAAGCCCACGAGTGACCCCCAGAAACCAGCGCTTGAGTCCCAACGGAACTCCCCACTACGAGCCTGATCGAGATCAGCCGTAGGCTTGAGCGTTAATCCCGTAGATGCTTCGAGCGCATCGAGCCTGTGCGTAGGATTGAACTCTGCTGCGGCAGCGCTTGTGGATACACAAAAGCTTACTATCATCGCAAGTTTTATCATTACTCCTCCAAAAATCTGGGGTGTGAGGCGCTAAGGTATTTCACCCACGCGTACGCTTTTCTTGTTGAAAGGTATCCGCTTTCTTCCTCATGTCCGTAAGCCTCTCGCTCGAATGCGATTTCAGCATACGCTACAGCCCCGTCTCGGTACTTTAGAAGGTTGATAAGCCAGAGTAGTGGGTACAGAACTAAGAAGCCCAGGAACCCAAGCTCGACCCACTGCCGGTAGTGGATTGTCTCGTGGCGCTTGGTAGTCTTTGTCATCTCACCGCGAGAAAACACAAACAGAGCCAGGCTAATCGCACCTATTTCGATGGGCGAAACTTTAGACAGCCACACGGGTACCCGACTGTTCTCCTTAAACACAGGAAAGCATTTACGGCTCATCGCTTAGCCCATCTTCCGGGACCGCTACGGGCGTCGATTCGAACGCGTTCACCCAGGTCAACTAGATACGCAACCCACGCCTCGTAACGTACAGGCTCGTTGAATTTTGCTTTCGTAGATGACGCGAAAGCCTCAGATAAACCCTTAACAATTCGCATCGTAGGTAGCCGCTGACCAGACTCTACACGGCTTACCTCCGCTTGAGTTAGTCCGGATTCTCGAGAGAGATCTGCCTGACTCCAGTTACGGGTATCGCGGTATTTAGTGACTGCTTGAGAAAATTTATTCGTCGTGACCATGGGTACCATAACTCCGGTAACCGTTACGGTAGCACGATTTTAAGAGTAAATCAAGTAAGTGGCTTGACGTAGCGGTAAGGGTTCGATACGCTGGTGTCAAAGAGGTCCACATGGTCGACCAACCAACACTCGAATACGAACTTAGAACATTTAAATCCGACATCGAACTCATGAGTCAAGTAGAAGCTTTGATTCCGGGGTGCATGGTTTACGTACGCTCGTTTAACACACGTAACGTACGGTTAAAGCACGCGAATCCTGAGTTCCTAAGTGAGCGTGACGAGTGGTTAGTTAAGTCACCGCTGCACGCAGCCTGGTTATTCGAGAGCATGATTAAACATGCCGGCGTTAACTTCTGGTGCCGTTCAACTAGCCGTCAAATTGTAACTCCGTGGGCGAACACCGCTGAGAGTCGTGACGATCTCCGCCGAAAGGGAGTTCAACTCGTAACTCATGCTATCGAGACGAAAGAAATGCGTCCGCACGTTGCGGATATCGCAACACCCTATCAATTTATGGGGGCTGCCTGGGCAAACTCCCGCCCATACGTCATGAATGTCTGGTCGTGTGGCTCAGGCAAGACTCTCGGGGCAATTATGGCGGCTCTTGGGCGTCCTGGTGACGTTGTTGTGGTCTGTCCAGCTAAAGCCCGGCACGTCTGGTGGAGTCAGGTCCAAGAGTACACTAACATTACGCCTTTCCGCGTTAAGCCTCAGGCTGAAACCCGTAAGAAGGACAAAACTTTTAGTCAGTACGTAGATGAGTGCGCAGAAACCGGTCAACGCAAGTTTGTCGTGGTCGGCGCGGAGTCAATCGCCGATAACATAGGGATTATCCGGGGTATCGCCCCTGAAATACTCATATTGGACGAGATTCACACGCATGGAAACAGTAAACGCTGGACGGCGATTCATAACGTCGATGGTAGTGTGCGTTTCGAGAAGCGGAAGACATCGGCGAGCAAGAACCCTAACTCACAGGTAAATCGCCACGCTCGCGCAGTTGCGATGATGGAAGTGTCGAGGATTTCGAGCATCGACCTCCGTATCGGACTGACAGCTACACCCTTGGATGATGGACGCCCTCGAAGGCTGTGGTCACAGCTTGATTTGCTGGCTCCTGGCGGGTTCTCCCACAGCTACTCTAATTTTGCTAGTCGCTACTGCGATGCTCGGCCTGGCGCCTACGGGGGCATGAACGATAGCGGGTATTCCAACATCAAAGAACTGAAAGCAAGGTGCTCGTTCTTTGTACACGAAGTTCCGTACAGTGAGTCGCACTCGAGCCTTCCGAGTACGCGAGTTCAGGTAGATTACCTGGGTAACACTGAACTTAATCGTGCCGATCGGTTTAGCGACGAGCAAACGTTTAATCAAGCGGTACGTCAGATGACTCGTGAGGCGGCGACCCGGCCAGAGGGCCGAGAGCGTGTCGTCGAGGCGAGACTTGCCGAGGCCTGCGGGCGTAAACGTCGGTACGTCATCGAAGAGGCTATTGAGGGCCTAAAGGGTGGCGGTAAAGTCGTAATCTTTACTGCGCGCAGGCGTGAGACTGAGTTGTGGGCCCATCAATTGCGTCAACAATTAAGCAAGGGGGACGAGGCCCAGAAGGGTGTGCCCGTGTGGATGGCCCATGGCGGTGTGTCTGAGACTGAGCGAGACCAGATGATTGATGCCTTCAGGAACAGCGATGAGGCGTGCTGCCTGGTGGCTACGGGGCAGAGTGTGGGCACCGGAGTTGATGGTATGCAGACGGCGAACCTCGCTATCTTTGCGATGCTTCCTTGGAAGCCTGGTGATTTCCTTCAATGGAAGGGCAGGTTTGACCGTCTAGGAGGCAGCCCGACGCTTCTTAAAGTTGTTGTTGCTCAAGGAACGTACGACGAGCGTGTCGTTCAGATTCTCGTAGACAAGTTTGGCCCTATCGAGTCCTTCCTTAAGGCCGATGAGCTTGATGGCTTGGGCGACAAGCTTCTTGGTATGGAAGACGAGGACGCTCTTGTAAGCAGCATTATCAGCAAGTTGGAGGTAGCGTGATGGATTTAGATGATGAACGACTTCACCGTAGGCGAGTGCCCTGGAGGCTCCTGGAGAAAGAGGGAGTTGATCCTCAAGAGGTGTTGATTGCGGCCCAGAAGCGACGCCTGTGGAAGCTTGCACTAAGCGCAAAAAGCCGCATGGAAAACCAACGCCGGAAGGCTGCGGGATGAGAAAGATTCTTATCGACGCAGGAAGGTCTGACCGTGGGTGGTCACGTATCGGAACCTTCTCCCGATGTCCGCAGTTGTTCGCCTATGGGCAACGGCTTGACCTTACGATGATTCCGGCTCACGCTTTGACTCGTGGAAGCATGGGCCACATCCTCCAGGCGCATCAGCACGCAATCTGGGGGGCTCCCTCCGACGAAGGTGTCTGGGTCGATGAGACATGGCACGATGATCCCGCCGTGTTTCTCGACCCTGAAGAAGCCGTAGAGATGTGGTGCGATACCAATGGTGGGCATGAGCATCTTGAACGTATGCTTGAGACCTTTAGGCGGTACATGTCGAAACACCCCGAACCTCCGGGTAACGTGATTAAAGTCGAGTACCCCGTGACTGCAGTTCTCGGAACTAAAGACAACCAGTGGGGTCTATGGGTTGTACACGCTGAGGATACAGGTTTCAATCGTCGAGCCGCAAAGGTTAAGGCTTGGGACGGAGGCGTGATTATTCCGTCACCGCTAAATTGCCCCGGCCACCCAGATTCAGGGGCTGCCCTGACGCTGACCAGACGTCTCGACATGGTTACTAAAGAGCGCGGAGGACGCACATTTATCTGGGACCACAAGCACCAGGCTCGCGTGCAGGCGAACAAGAATGTCGACGGCTACGCAATCGATGGTGGGTTCGCGGCGTTCCGAATCATGGGCAAGCAGATGTACGGCAGCGACTTCGGCGGCCTGGGGCTTAACTTGATTCAGACTCAGGCTCCCTGGCGCGTCGCGCGTCCGATGGTTCCTGCGACACCTCACCGAGATAATCATTTTGCCGAGATGATTTGGCGCGATGAGCACAGGCTGGCTCGGCTTGAGGTAGATTCACCCAGTTTCTGGGACTGGCCTAAGGTTCAGCATGAGACCTCGTGCATCGGAAGATACGGCGCGTGCCCCGGTATTAAGTTTTGTTTCTACGGCGAAGCCGCAAAGACTATTTAGGAGAGAGCAATGAGTAAGTCAGATCCGCTGCCGACTGTAATGATTACAGTCTACGGTAAACCCAAACAAAAGAAAACGAGTGACGCGCTAGCTGCGTTTCCCAGGGCATTGTTCCTTGGGGTGCCGTCAGCGATTACGCTTGTGGCTCAGAATGAGTTGGGGTTTAGTCCGTCAGTACACCCCGATTCACCGAAGAATCTTACTGACCTCGTCAGTATGCTGAAGAGCTTTGCAGAGATTAGCGACAAAGCATCGCATGACGCCCTCGTCGTGGATGACATTAGTCACTTGTGCCAGCGCTCAATGTTCGAGTGGACGGAGAATGCGCCCGCCGGCCGCAGCGGAAAGAAAGATAGGTTCTACCCCTACCAGCAGCTAAACCAGCACTTACTGGAGGTGGCCCATACGTCTCGGTACCTGGGGGTTCACTTACTCATGAATTTCCACGAGCGGATGCCCGGCACAAACGCGGAGGGGAGATTCTGCCCTGGCGGCCCCGATGTGCCTTCGAGGAATCAAATTGAGACGCTACCATCTTGGTGCGACATCAACGTTCGCGCGATGGTGGACCCTACGTACCCGGACCCGTGGTTCCCAAGCATCTACTATTGCGACCCGACGAATCCTGAGTGGGTAACCGGTGACCGCACGGGAACTTGTTCGGCGAAGACTCCGGGTAATCTTCGCGAGATCTTACGCGCGAGCAAGAGCAACTACCAGTTGAGCCGCATCGAAGGCCTCGAATGGCAAGATGACGTTGCTCAGTCGGTCGCAGATGATATCATTAGCGGGGCTGATGTATCCGAAGCGATTAAGTCAGCCGTGTCGGGTCGGACTGACAATCGGTTGCATCTTCGCTGGGCTTGCCAGGATGGCATTGCGCGTGGCGTATTGGGTCAGCAGGCAACTCAATCAATGTTTGATTTTTCTAACGAGGAAGCTCAGAGTAATTCGTCTCCGAATCTTCCACCTCCACCACCAATTAACTAACAACAAAAGGAGCCATCATGGCTATCAAAGTATCAGGAAACGCATTTCAAGGAATCAGTGCTCTCGGGGCTTCGGCGCCGGAGGCGGGCTACTACGAGGTCAGCGTCGTAAATATCGAAAGGGCCTCAACAGACAAGGCAACGACTCGTCGAGTTCACATTCAATTTGAGAACGGGTTTAAGATGTTCTCGTTTCTGAGTCTTCCATTCGATGACACAGGCGCGCTGTTCACGGACCTCACAGATAAGCAGTTGCGTGGTCGACTCGCGGTACTCCGCTCAATACTTGAGTCTCTCGGGTACTCAGCGTCGGACATCGAAGGCGCTGCGGAAATCAACACTAACTGGTTCCTGACGGCCCAGAATGGTGGACGCAAAGCTCATATCGAGTTCATCCCCGGCCAGAAGGGCGTACAGGGATCGTACAATGAGATCGGTAAGTGGCTGAACCGGAAGCAGTTCGAGGCTCTCCAGAAGGTAGCGACACCTGCGACACCTGCGAAGCCTGCACCATCACCAGAGGCTAAGCCTGCTGTGTCTAACGGCGCTCCTGTGCCCTCCGCTGGAGTCTCGCTACCACCTCCCGCAAGTGCCGCGCAGGGTATCGTTAGCTGAAGCTGAGTAGATAGACCAGGGGGTTACCTGTACCCCCAAGGGCCCAGCAGGTAGGCATGTGGGTGGTCGAGATAGATGCCTTATTTCTTATGAATACTAATCCAAAACAATGCGGTGCTCGTTGCGATGAGTGCCCTCTTGGCCCGAACGGGGCGCTACAGAAAGATGAGTGGCGTCCTGTCATGGGCGAGTTTCATCCTGGAGCTAAGATTTTAGCGCTCGGGGAAGCTCCTAGAGCAGAGGATATCAATCACGGTCGACCCGTTATGGGGACCGCCGCTGGTGAGTGGTCGCGGTTCCTGGCGACTGCCGGAATGAACCGGTCGCACGTAGACCTCGACAACGTCATCGCGTGTAAGCCTCCAGGAAAGGTAGGTGGCGCGTGGGGTCGGATGGAGAAGTCATTAGATCGCCTAAACAAGAAGCGTGTCAGTAAGGGCGAAGACCCGCTACCTCACCCGGCCGACTGCTGCAGGCCTCGATTGCTCAACGTGCTCAGTAAGTACGACAAGTTCATCGCGTTCGGTAAGACTGCGGTGCGAACACTTTCCGGTCAGTCGGGTAGCATTCACGGCATACGTGGTGGCCCGATGTACATTGACGACGACTGGCTCTGGAGTTTAGAGCCCACTAATAAGAAGATGCTGGCCACGTTTTCGCCTCATTACGTTACGCGAGCGCCGAACTGGCGACCCGTTATTGAGGCCGACATTTCTAAAGCGACACGTTGGTTCAACGATACGCTGCGCTGGCTTGAACCTGACTCCCTACTCAACCCCACCCCTGAGCAACTCGAAGAGTTCCTAGCGCAACCAGCACCGTTCTGGGTGTATGACGTTGAGACTGACGGCATCGAGCCCTTAGAGTGCAACCTACGCACTATTGCTATCGCTATTCCTGACCTTGACGACGAAGGCAAGGCTGCTCGGGAACCGCCAGCGCAAGTTTGCCGGGCTGTCGGCGTCGGCATTCTCTCAACGGATGGGGTCACTCGAATCTACCCGCGAGAGCAAGAACGCCGAATACGCGAGATTATTTGCGCCGCGTTCACAGATGGTCGCGTGTGGGTGGGGCACAACGCTGGGTACTATGACCGCATGGTCGTTGAGACGCAGCTTGGCGTTACGCCTGCGCCGTTGGTCGACACTCTCTTTCATGCTCGGTTCCGGGCTCCTGACCTTCCGAAAGGGCTGAAGACTATCGGCTCAGTACTGACTGACGTCGAGCGCTGGGAGACTACCGAGAAAGGTACGAAGATATCTACGGGCAGCCAAGATGACACCGAACTTCTTCGGTACAACATTATCGACACGGTTGTAAACGCACGGATCACGGTACCCCTGATCGACGCGGCAACTGAGATGGGTGCCTTCCGTCCAATCAATGACGGAATTAAACCTGGTTTCTGGGCGAGCGGCAGGGCTTGGGACCTAAACGAAATTGATCACGCAACGCAAGACATGTGCGTGGGAATGCACAAATCCGGCGTGTGGATTGACCAGGAGCTTCGAAGCTCGCTTGAGTGTGAGTACGAGATCTCGGTCAAGAAGCGCTACAAGGAGTTGCAGAAGTATGTCGACAGCAACTTTAATCCTGGGAGTGTCGATCAGATTCGGAAGCTTCTTTACGAGTCTTGGAATCTCGGGATTCCGGCTTCGATGAGCACGAATGAGTTTTATACGGAGACAGGCGCTCCAGGTACAGGTGATGCAGTAATCCGTGGGCACCTCGCATCGGGTCAATTGAGCAGTAATCAAGAGTCATTTTTAAAGGAGCTTCGACTTTATCGTAGAGAGAAAAATAAGATTCTCGGGACCGTGCTCGTTCCGCTTAGGCGTAGGAGCCAAGACCCGAAGAAGGGACTAGTGCATGACGATGGTCGTGTGAGGTCTACATGGAACGCTCACGTTACCAGCGTAGGAAGGCTATCCAGTTCAGGGCCAAACCTCCAGAACATTGGGAACAGAAAGGGTCAGGGCCGACTTAAGTCAATCTTTACGGCTCCTCCGGGCCGCATACTTGTGGGCGCGGACCTCGACCAGGCGCACCTCAGAATCACGGCGTGCTATTGGCAGATACCGCGACTACTTGAGTGCTTCGACACAGGTAAGGATCCCCACAATCTATTAGCCTATGATGTTTTTGGTAATGATTTTAAGAACGCCAGTGGCTGGGGCCCAGATGGGTTCAGCCTTGACCGAAAGCCAACGGGCGGCGAAGCTAAGGCCATGCGCGACGTCATGAAGACGTTCCGGTATGCGTCGATTTACTGGGCCGACCCGATGACAGTCTGGCAGGTACTGACAAGCACCGAGACTGACGACGGGCGAATGCCTTACCTTAAATTCGAGCCTCGTGAGGTGAGGCACTTCCACAATAAGTGGTTGAAAGCCGAGCCTCAGTGGCAGGACGCCTGGGCGCAGATGCTCAGTAAGTACAGCCAGCAAGGCTTTATGGAGGAGCCGGTCTTCGGACGTCGCTCAGGCCCGCTGTCAGATGGAAAGAAGAACGAGGTCGTAAACTTTCCGATACTCGCGGCCGAGTCATCGATCATGAGGCTTGCAGAGCAGGCTATCATTGATGAGTTTGCGTTTGACTTCGCGGGTAAGGGGACGGGCATGATTCATCAGTGCCATGACTCAATTGCCGTAGAGGTTCCGTTACCCGACCATCTACCACCAGACTGGAAGCCGGTGGAGGGTGAGCCTTTGCCGCCGGAGTTGGAAGCTGCACGCAAACGAGTTGAAGAATGCATGACCGTGACGATTCCTGGGTGGGAAGTTACGATGACTGCAGAGGCTGAAGTCGGACGCAGCCTAAAGGACATATAGGAGAGGATATGAATCAATCAAAGTGGTTCCTGGCGCATTCGAAAGCGGATGATCCAGGGGAGATAGAGCAGTGGTGCGCCAAGATCGGTAGATCTCTAGTGCAAGACGGCTGGGAAACTAAAGTAGTCTCGGGAAGAGATGACTACGACACCAGGTCGGCAGCCCTCGGCGGATGGAAGGCTTGGTGCCGAGACGTACCGCATGGGAAAGACTATCGTGGAGCACCTATGTTCCATGGCGTTATCGTGCCTGCGTACTCAGAGTGCGGGGACATAATTGTAGGGAAAGCTACTGCGCAGATCGTAGATGGCTTCTTGTCTGAGGGTAAGCATGTTTATTCGTGGTGCCCTGACGAAGATAGATTCCAACAAGTACAGGCGATACATGTGCTGCCTGAAGATAACTGGGCTTCATGGGCACGGTTAGAGTTTAGCGCTTGACACACCGGTAAGGCTGCTATAGTCTGACCAAGAGTAACATCACAACAGGAGGACTTATGTCCACGCGACCTTACGTCGAGAATGTCTATAGTAATTTGAAGTCACCTCGACCTAATGGAGATGCCTGGAGCATCGACATTGGACCGAAAACTTTGCTTGTGGGGTCAAACACAAGCCACAAAAGCACCGTCGTGCAAGCTATCGAGCTTGCGATTGCGGGCTCTGCCGATGATATTATCGGCCGAAGCATTGTATCTGACGCGGCTTTACTTCTTACCCTTGCACCAGGAGACGAGCTTGGAGTTACCGCACGGTTTAGCGATGGCAATACAGCGAGCTACAACGCTCGTCGAGAAGACGGCAAGGTCAAGAGGCCTCAGCATGATGGGCCGGGCGCACTTAGCTTGGTCCACCGTTCAGTCGCGGCTGCTCTTTCGGGGTCGGCGTCGACAGCAAGAAAAGCATTCTTGCAGTGGTCAAGTGAAGACGTCCATCGCGAGGACGTTTTAGCCTGCTTACCTACGCAGTTGCACAGCAAGTATAAAGACATTGCACAGCATCGAGGCCGGAACTTGAGCGAGACTGAAACTCTCATTGAGATTCTCAACTACGCGAACACTCGTGGCCGGGAGATAGCAAAAGAGATCAAGGGCGCAGAAATTGTTATCGGGACAATCGGTGACTCCGTTGAGGCCCAGCCGTCGGACGAAGACATCGAGAAGGTTCGATTTGCTGTCGCCGAAGCGAGAGAGATACTAGACGCGTCAATTCGAGCGGCGAACTCAGGCATGACGGAAGCCGAGAAGTCAGACAAGCTACGTCGATTAGCTGAGCAGCGACACGCGTGGGAAGACATGAAGGTGACTTCGACTTCGGCTAAGCGCGAACTTGAATTAAATCTGCCTCAGAAGGGCGCTAATGTTGACCAGGCAATCGCAATCGTGAACGTTGCTGTTGAGCACAGCCTTGAGCAATGCCCTGTATGCAGCAGCGCTGTGGGACTTGACCACCTCAAGAGTTGCCAGACCTACTACGAGGACATCAACTCTACGTGGGAGCAGCAATCATTCGAACTCCGTGGCCGCATCAACGACATGCAGGGGCGTATTGATAGTGCTCAGAAGAACTTGAGTGCTGTTGAGGTAGAGATCGCTTCTGTTGAGGCGACCGAGGTGAGGGCCAAAGATGGTCGAGCGATTCCCGTCGACGACGCACAAGCGAGACTGGGTGTTGCTATGGACGCCTTAGGTAAGATGGAAGTCGTTCGTGACCGCTGGTCCGATTTGACTAATGCCCAATCAAGAATCCAGAACTTTCGGGAAGACCAGAGTACTTACAAGGACTTGAGGATTGCGTGTGAGAAAGCTGTGGGTCACCTACTCTCAGTCCAAGCTCTCAAGTTTACCTCGCAAGTACAGAAGTTTTTGCCGGAGCAGTGGACCTTTAAGATTGAACTCATGGATGGCGACCGAGAGGTATTCCGCATGGGGTTCGAGCGTAACGGTAGGCTACACTGCGCCTTGTCTGGTGCCGAGTGGGCCACAGTAATCGTTGCTGTAAGTATGGCCGTCACCGCTAAGATGAGTAAGTCTGACCCTGCGATTCTGATTCCGTATGACCGGGCGTGGGACACACGCACTCTGTCTGCCGTCATGCGTGGGTTTCTCAGCTTTGAGGGTCAAGTTGTTATCGCGAGCACCGTTCGTCCGATGGGTCGTCCGCCAAAGGGGTGGACTATCATTGACATGGACGAGGTCAGCAAGACCTGGGTCGAAGGCGAGAAGGTCGTCGAGGACGTTGCAGTACCCGAGCCACAGGAAAAGAAGCCTGCCCGCAAGAAGGTACGTAACGATGGTGGGCTCAGTGTTATCAGCCGGTCAGCTAAGAAGTTGGAGGAGCGCGGGTTTCTCATGGTCGATATTCTTACGATGACTAAAGAGACAGCGGCGCATCTAATCGAGAACAACCTTGACCCCTCACTCACCGAGATACTACCTGATGGTAGCTTTAAGGTCGTGAAGGCAGACAACGTTGTCCCGATTAATCTTCCGCCGGCTCCGTAGCAGTGATGTGGCTGGGTGCGCTTAGTGCTCAGTCACAACACATTGATACACAAACTGAAACTGGTATCCGTCGACACTGTAAATTGGTGGTCGGCGGAACCCTTGCGACTTACTCGGAGCAAAATTGATGATCTTCATCGCAGCGTTAAAATCATTATCGCCTACGAAGTTAAACGTCTTTTCGCCTGCGTTTGTCCGTATCCATACCGAGCGATGCTTTGGTGGTGGGGGTGCAGGTTTCGGTGCCGGCTTAGGTGTAGGCTTAGCAGCAGCGACCTTCTTTGGTGCTGCCTTCTTTGCGGGGGCCTTCTTCTTTGCAGGGGCTTTCTTTTTTGCGGCAGGTTTAGATGACGCAGTCTTTTTCGGTGTTGGCATGAGTCCTCCTATTGCCGTTCAGGTAAGTATAACAGGATGTAGCGAATCGTGGTTTGACACGGGGTGCGTCAACTCGATAGTCTGGTTGGACCGGTCGAGTACGCTCGTCTGAGATTACCCGTCTTCGGGTGGTCGGTTTTTGTTTGGGTTGAAATTGTAAGTAACTAGGTGGTTCAGATGGAAGCAGATGGCACGGTGGGGATGGAGAGCCCCGGTGGCCAAAGCAGAGACGCGGATGAAGTCTCTGTCGTTGATCGCGCAGTAGAAGTAATTAACCGACTCGTTGGTCGGCTACGAGAGGGGGGACGCCCAGAACATAGGGCTGCGTGGGATTCCATGCATGACCCCGAGACCATTAGCGACTTGGCGGAAGCTTGGTTGCAAGACGAGGTCCGACTAAACACAAACCTTGCGCTTATCGAGATGATTCCGCGACAGGTTCAGCGCGCACGTCAGTTGCGTAGGACGATACAGAACCTCGCAAACGATATGCGACGTCGTCGTTCCGACGCTATCTTGGCCGAGATTGAAGAGCAGCTTGGCGAATTACCTAGCCTCGAGACTATGTTGGGTGAAGGTTCGCCGCCGCCATCAATTGTTACCCGGCAAGTGCTTGGAAGTCTTAGGACTCCTCGCGGGTTTGAGATTGACTTTAACGGCGTATACAGGCTTGCGGCTCAGCCCGACGGAACTATATCGCGGACACGTATCGCTCTTGCGCCGATCTTTATCGCGGGTCGAACAATAGATGTGGTCAGTGGCGACGCTAAGCGACTGCTTGTCTGGCGTGGAGCCAGTGGGTGGCGGTCACGAGTCGTCAACAGACGAACTATCGTCGACACATCAAAGATCATTACGCTTTCAAACTTAGACGCGCCGGTCAGTACGAACAATACATTGCACATGGTGTCGTATTTATCTGAGTTCGACGCTGAGAATGCGCACAGGTTTCCTGTAGTGCAGTCAGCTTCCTCGATGGGATGGCAGCCCGATGGTGGGTTTCTCCTACCAGACATGTACTATTCGTCTGGGGATGATTCCGACACAGACTTTGCGCTTACGCCTCCGTCAGGTCTTGAGACTTTGTCGGGTGGATGGGTTGCTAAGGGAACTTGGAACGAATGGCTTGACGCTATGCGTTTAGTCGAGGACTTTCCTTACATGTTCGTCGCGACATACGCGAGCGCTGCGGCTCCGTTACTCGAAGTGCTCCGTGTTCCGGGCTTTGTTTTAGACTTCAGCGGGGAGACTAGCGGTGGTAAGACTACGGCTCTTCGCTTTGCGGCTGCCGTCTGGGGTCGTCCCGCAGAGTCATACCCGACAGCCATGTATTCTTGGGACGCCACTAAGGTTTGGATTGAGCGTACAAGTGGATTCCTTAAGAACCTGCCTTTGATCCTAGACGAAACCAAGCGCGCTAGGCACACGAGGATCGTCCGTGACGTCATCTATGACTTCTGTCAGGGTCAAGGTAGGGGTCGCGGCTCCGTCGAAGGTACGCGCCATACTGAGTCCTGGCGTTCGATTCTTGTAAGTAGTGGAGAAGGTGCGGCTACATCATTCTCGCAGGATGCTGGTACTCGTGCGCGTGTTCTGTCGCTCAAGGGTAAGCCGCTGGGAGACGACATTGTAGTGGGTTCAGCGGCGAGCGAAGACTCACAGGCGCTGCTGGCGAAGACTTACGGACATCTCGGCCGACGCGTAGTTCAGTACCTGGTGGCCAACCGGGAAAGACATGACGACATCCGAGGAGTCTTTCAGGTGGCGCGTCAGAAATACTCCGACCTGGCCAAGTCTGCGGTGGCTCGGAGACATGCGGGGCATCTGGCTGTACTCGAAGTATCTGCTAGCATCGTACATAGTTTGGGTGTGCCTCACCCTACGGTTGACCCATTCACCTGCTTACTTGAGTCGCAGGAGCAGGCTGGCGTAGACGCTGACCGACCGTTGTCAGCACTGCAAGATTTCTTGACTTGGTGTGCGTCGAACCAGAAAAGGTTTTGGGGTCGTGCAGAGCGTGACCGCGAGGGCAATACTAAATCGCCTTCGCAGGGATGGGTCGGCTCATGGGACCAGAAGAACGATTGGGATCAGATTGCAGTAACGACTACTGCTTTTAATAATCTAATGCGTGAGCTTGGACACGAGCCCGATGAGATTATCACGCGCTGGAAAGACCGGGAGTGGCTGAAGCGTAGCGGTGGAATACAGAAGGCTCGAAGCCGCGTTGTGCGCGTCGATGGTCAGCCGACACGATGTTACTGCATCGACAGGCACGCAGCAGATATGGCGATAGAATCGGAGGCGTGATGCCTTCGTCCTGCGCCTCGTTTGTTGTGAGGTTTTATTTGGTGGGGTAAGATGTTGTCTATGGAAGATGAAGTAGACGCACCGCAACCAACTCTGCCTTCGGTCGAGGGGCTACAAGTCGTACCACGCACTGTGGTTCCAGTCGGAGAAGCAGAGATCGTGGCTATGCTCGCCGAGCAAGCTCGGTTTAGTGACAACGATGAGATGCGGGATGTGGCAAAGCAGTTGTTGGTAGCCGGATACACAGTTTCTACGGCAGCCCGACGACTTGGTATACGGCCGACCACAGTGTGGGGCTGGTCTAAAGAGCCCGAGTTCGTTGAGGCTATCGAGAGCGGGGCCGAACGCCGGAAAGATGCATTAGGTCAGGGTTTGCAGGAGGCTGCTACCGCAGCGCTCAGTGCGCTCCTGGAGGTTGCAACAGACGTAGGCGCTCAGCCGAGAGATCGTGTCAAGGCATCGGAAGCGATACTGGATAGATGCGGAATTACACCGCAGTCCGAATCGTCAGACACTCGAGTAGGCGTTACGGTTGATGTAGACTTTGATGAGCGTCTCGCTCGTATCGTTGCCGGCGGCGCGGTTGTCGGATCTTAAGAAGGACGGAAAATATCATGCACGGAAGCGGACCTAAACTATTGATCGTCGCCAAGAAAGAAGCGATGGGACCTGACTGCGCTGACTTTGGCGGTGATTCGTTCTTGGACGCTAAGAAGAAGATGGTGCGCGAAGACTCAGAGTATGGGTCAGATCCGGACAAGGCGCTGCGTAAGATCGCTGAGGAGTTGCAGAAGGCTTCGAAGATGCACAAGGCGCAGGCTGATCACATCATGGGTCTCATCGGTGACGGTGAGATGGACGGTGACGAAGGCCATTCAGAGGACGAGTCCGACGACGGTTCTTACGGCGACCCCCACGAACTCGAATAAAGTGCGCCCGATCAGAGGAGAGGTCCTGACCGGGCGCGAGCTTTTGTTCGGACTGACCTGGGTGGTCCCGTCAAGGTTAACCCTACTACATGTAGTGTGTCAAACTGGTGGCGCGCGCTGGATTTAGAGCGACTCCGATGCGTACGTCCTTCGATGCCGTAAATTACGACACACTTGTGGCCCCGATGTTGATTATGGTTCGCTTAGGGGTTCAACAATGGCCAGGAGGGCCGGTGTTTGTCATACGTTGCTCCAGTTGTCTTCGATGTTTGTGATTGTGTACAACATTTTGTTTAGTTCCGTTGTCTGGTGGGTGTGTGCCGCGATCAATTGTGCGAGCAGTTGTGGATTTTCGTGTCCACGGTTTATTTTTTCTGTGATGTCTTCAGCGACTACGCGGTGCAGTTTCGTTGTGATGTGATACGTTTCGTGTGCTGCTTCGAGAAGGGTTTTGCGGTCGGTGTCCATGGTTGTCCTGTGTTTATGAGGCTAGCTGGGCACAAGCGGCTAAGCCGTGCCAGAATGCGAAGAGCCAGAAGAAGGTGAAGATGATGTCGTAGACGTCATACATCGGATACGGTCTCGGAGTAGTTGTGTTTGGTCTGCCATTCTTCTGTGGCGATGAAGAATGCGGGGCCGGCTTCGTCGGATTTGAGTAGGTGTGGGATGATTGCGATAATTGTCTCCAGGTCGGTGGGTGTGATCGGTACGACGGCGTCGTTGGTCGGTGTGTCCATTGGTCCTTAGTGCTGAAGGAAGATGATTAGTGGTGCGTCTTTGCCGCCTGTGCGTTGTGCGTCGCATAGACCGCATGAGTTACAGTCTACTTGTTTATGCTGAGCGGGGCACACGATGCCTTTGTGACCGTCAGGTGTGGTTATTGTTTCGCCGTTCCATACGGGTACGTCCTTTAGTCTTTGTCGTTTGCTGTCCTTTGTTTTGTACGGTGCGACCATTGCTGCACGCCAGCCCTCTCGAATGCGGTCGTCGGCTTCGGCGGGTGTGTGGACTGATGCCAGCGCTAATCCTTTGAGGTGTGCTCCTTTGTCGGCGGCAAAGTGGGTGTAGAGTAGTATGCCTTTGAGGCCCTTGGCCTTCGCTTGGTCTGTCCATCCGATGACTGTGTCACGGTCGAATACCCATGGGTCACCGCCGACTGCGCCGCGGCCGTAGCGTGCCATACGGCTGGAGTTGTCGAGTGCATGGGCAAGACTGTAACGTTCGGGTTTGTTTTTGTATGCGCGTTGCATTCCGGCCTGGGCTGCGCGGGGCAGCCCTTGCCAGTGGTAACAGCCGTTGCCTAACATTGGGCAGCCTTCGCATGACTTGCGTGTTTCCTCTCGTGTCGCGCCGACGTAACCTTGGGGGATGTTGCCGGTTTTGCTGTTTTTAGATTGTCCGACCCATAGGATAGTTGGTTTCATAGTTGTGCCTTCCGCGCAACTGCGCGTTCACGGGTGTACGCTTTGATTTGGGCGCTGACCTTTTTGGACTCGTCGATCGTGAGCCATACGCAGCGTCGTCCGTGGCAGACTCTTGCTTCGCGTCCCATTAGTAGGCCCTTTGCGATGTAGTCGTTGCTGAAGTAGGCGTATGTATGTACGTTGCTCCATTTGCCGTTTGCAGCTTTGCGTGCTTCGAGTTGGTGTGGTCGGGTGCTATGTGGTCTCGGCGATCCGGTCGTCTTGAGTGTTCCGGGTGGGGGACCTTCGATAGGTGTCGGTGCTGGTTCAACTGAGTGTTTGGTCCAGTCGTCTTCGTTGGTGCTGGTCGCTTCGACGTATCGTTTGCTTGAGACGTTCATGATACGGCTGGGGCTGGTCAGCAGGTCCGTGAGCAGTGCGTCGGCGTCGCCGTTGGTTGGGTCTGTGTCGGCGAACATGATTGCTTCGATGGTGACTTTGTAGATGTTTGTGGGCATGGTTGTTCCTGTTTTGCGGGGGGGTTAGGCGATGTGGCCGAGGATTTGTACGGATGGGATTCGAGTGTCCCGGGTTACGATGAAGGTGGTAGATAGGAAACCCATCTGGCTTTTGCGGATCGGGTGGTCGTCTTCGCAGTAGACGAACTGGTCGTGCTTGTATGGGTTGTACGTGATGGATGCGCAGTAGCGGTTCCACTGTACTGGGTCTGGGTGTTTCGGCATATGCACTGTGCCGCGTGCCATGGCGTGGACGTTTTTTCGCCGCTCTCTGCGTACGCGGTCACGTCCTGCTGGCTGCACTACCCAGGTTACATCACGTAAGGTCAGTGCTGTTTTGTGCGCGATGACTCGGCCTTTGTACCGGATGCTCCAGGTTTTTCGGCGCAGGTTCCAGTAGGCTTCTACTCTGAGTCCGTCGTGCAGTCGTTGCATGTTTTCTCCTGTGGGTCTACGAGTTCGTCGCAGTCTGGTGATGCGCACTGGATGCAGATGCATTCCATGGTGCCGCTTTTGTGGAAGTAGTGTTTACATGTAGGGCACAGTGTGTAGCCGTTGCCCCAATCGTCTGGGTAGGACATGGTTGCTCCGTTGATAGGGGGGATTTTGGTTCCGTTCACCGCAGATCCCCAACTGCGCGAAAGCGTTACGCGGTGTCTGTGTTGATGGTGTCGTACAGATAGTCGAGAGCCTTGCGGTTGTGTCCGCCGATGTTCCACTGGACGATTGCTGTGTCTCGGTCGCCGTCGATGTCGCGTAGTCGGGAACCGGACTTCCAGTCGTACACTGTGGCTACTGTGCCGTCGTCGAACTTTATGATCCATTCCCAGTTTACTTTCCAGGATGTTGTAGGGTCTGGTTTGCCGAAGAGGGTTGTCAGTCGCTGATAGGAGCAGTCGATGTAGCCCTGCAGGTGGGTGCCGAAGATGTCGATGTCGGTGTTGTTGTGTGTGGTGTAGTGCATGTTGGGTCCTGTAGGTTGGAGGAGTGCCGGGTTTTGGAGCTTCTGGATGACCCGGCGAACCACAAGGATTACTTGGCCTCTGCTACGTCGACGTACTCACGGATCTGCAAGTCGAACGCTGGGATGTACGCGTCTGTGACTGACCCACCTGCTTGAGCGATTGCCTTGGTCGCGTGGTCGATACCTGCGAAGTGACGGAAGGCTTGACCTGGTGAGCTACGCTGACCTGCTGCCGTGACTGCTTGGTACGCGGAGAACAGGTCGTTAGTTCCGTGCTCGTTGTGGAGCTTGCCGTCGTGGCAGTCGCGCCAGTACCTGAAGGCTGCGGTGAATGAGTTGGGCTTGATGAGTCCTCGAGAGAACAACACACCCATGTATGCACCGAACAAGTCGTCCTGGACAGGTATATCCTTCCAGTCTTCCATCATCTGGATACGCTCGAGTACTGGTGTGATTGCAGTCTCGGTGATGTCACCCAGCATGTTACCCAGTGTCTCGAAGACGTTGGTGGTGTGCTTGGCGCTGATCATATGCTCGCCGGAGAAACAACCGTTTGCGCAGATGAATGGTGCGCTGCCGATGGCTACCTGGTTGGCGATGGTCTTGTCGTAGCTCGAACGCATGGCGACCGTGATGGCCTGGCCGGTGTGTCCTGACCCGAAGCCGATCATACCGAACATCTGATTGCCGGACTTGTTGAGAGCGTATGTCTCGAACAGTGGTGGAGCGTTCAGTATGTTCGACATCTCGTCTCGTGCGCCGTTGATTAACGATGCGTACGGAACGGCTTGGTACTGGGTGTTACCGGTTGTCGGATGGTACGTGTTGTCGGGTACGGGTACTGCACACACTGCTTCGTATGGTGCGCGGTACGCTTCAGGTGCGCCGACGGTCATGATTTGTTGCGACTTGAGTTGCGGTAGTGGTGCGACCCGTGCTCGAGGGATTGATGTGTTGAGACGTGGGGCTGCTACTGGTGTTGTGTTGTGAATTTGCATTACTGTGCCTGTTGTTGGGTTTGGGTTGTGACTATGAGGTCCGTGAGTGAATTAAAGGATGCGCCTTCGTTACAGAGAGAGCAGCAGATCTTTTCTTTGTGGGCGTATTCGTACGTGCCGAGATCGATCAAAGGATGGACGTCGATCACACCGCTGTATGTGTTTGCATCTTCTTCAGGTATGTAGAACCTCATGCGTCCATGTTGGTCGACCCAGTCGGAGATGTCATTATGGTCCCAGGTATGGGTACGACACTTGAGGTTTGTACATCTAGCTAATACCTGGTTGGGTAGAGTTGGTAGCCGGTCTGCTTCTATGTCACAGTCGCAGCAGTGATGGCCTCGACCGAAGTCTTTGAGGCAGTGTGGGCAGTAATACTGTTGGCTGTCGTCATGTTCGCCGGTCATTTGTTATTCCGTGTAGGTGACGAGTGTGTAGGCAATGTCTTCGAAGCGACGGGACATCCGCTGCAGTCGTTGGTAAGCCTGGTCTGACACACAGTTCTTGATGTTGTTTTCGCTGTCCGCATAACCGATGGCTTGGAATAGCAGGGCCGCATCTGACTGGCTGATTCGAAAGTCGAATGTTTGGGTCGTGTGCAGTTGTGGGTTCATGAGTTTCTCGTGGGTGGGGGTGGTGATGTGTCGGGTTGATTGACATCGCCGTTGATACTGAACGGGTTGTGGGGTGGTTCAGCGGCCGCTTTTTTGATTACTGCTCCGATGATACTCATCAGTCCGTCAAGCTTGAGTTGTTCGTCTACTTGGCAGTTGACGAGTTCGTCGATGTTTGTACTGTGTGGATTGAGTCGGGTGATTGACTTCGCTGTTGCGGTAGCTGCGACTGCACGTCTGTAAGCCTGGATGTTGTCCGTGATCATGTGAAACATTATTCTTCGTCCTTGTTTCGGCGGGCTAACTCTGCGCGGCATAGCTCCTGGAGTATCAATAGGCTGTCGATGTCAAGACATTCGTCAAGCATGTCTTTGTCGAACGTGACTACTGTGTCTGCGTTGAAGTCGTTTACCTCTATTTCTACGCAGGCGTAGTTGACTTCGATGTCTACAACAGCGCTGTCGATGTGTACATTCATGTGCCAGTCAAAATTTAAGGACATGTTGTCTCCTCTGTGGTTTTGGGTAGGGGTTGTCGTTGCACTCGTATTGAGCATCCGGTTCGTCGAGCGACCTCACTGGTTTGTTCTATGAGGCGTTCGAGGTTTGGGTCGTTAGTTTGGAAGACCTGGCCGCCCCATGCGTGCCACTCAGGGCAAACGTGGTAGCGTGGGTGAGTCGGTGGATACTTGGCCATCACTGCTATGCCATGTGTCATCACTCACCTCCTTCGGTGGTCAGTTGGTTGTTGTTGATGCGGACCAGTCCACGGTCCAGGGCCTCTTGCAGGAAGCTCTCGTGAAACCTTGTGCGCTCACTAAGGGAGCCCATCGCCTCAGCCCTGGTGCTCCATGTGGGCAGGCTTCGGATGTCGAACTCGTTGTCCTCACTTTCGCACTTGTCGAACGTGTACCAGTAGACAAGTGGGTCAGGGAAGTTGGTTCCCTTGTAGACGTGGTACACCGGGACTTGATGCCAGTGCCGTTGGATTTGCTCCTCGGTACACTGAATGCAAACCTCGAAGGCTTCTTCTGGTGGTACGTATGCAAGTGGCATCACTCACTTCCATCGTTATAGAAGCTGTCGGAGTTGTAGTCAGGTACTTCCTCTGGGTCATACGATGCAACCAGTGTGGCGCTGTAGTGCGCACGTGTTGCGGCTATACAGTTTAATGTGTCGATTAGTTCTGACTTCTTTGTGGGCAGTTTGAGTACGGATACTTCTATCGCCGCGTCATTGTCGGTTTCTTTTACGAAGGTTTTGGCTGCTCGTGTAGCCTCTGCTTTGTTGGCGTAGAAGCTAACCGTTGGTCCTTCGTCGTTTTCCCATCGATATACTTGGTAGAGTTTCATAGTAGGTTTCCTTATCTTCGGGCCATCAGGCGTAGGCCAGGGTGGTCTGTTTCGGGCAGGCCGGTTTCGAGGTAGTTGTCCTCGATGATGGCTGTGCCGGCGAACGTAGTTGAACCCTGTCTTGCAATCTCTTGGTATGGCATGACGATGTTCATGAGTTGTTCGAGGCGTGGTGGGTCGTATTCTGAGAACTCGCCCTTGCGGATGCGTGGTAGGTTCGCGATCAGGTAGTCCACGATTTTAGGGCTGGCGTGGTCCAGGAGGAACCGAGTGATGTGGTTGCTGCCGGCTGTTGTGCGTCGTGTCGTTGTGCCGGGTTCGTCCTTTGTTAGTGTGCCTGCTAAAGTAAATGTCACTTGGACTGGGTAGGTTCCTGGCTCCAGGTCGTTGGCAAGTATCTTGGCGTTCTTGCCGCCGTTGAATTTGCGTAGGGCTTCGAGTTCGATGTCGGTGATTCTCATGCGTTGGTTCCTGTGGTGTGTAGGGTGACGGTGTTTGCCTCTTCATTGATTGAGTAGGTGACGGTTTTTTGTGCGATTTGTCGTAGGTGTTGCGCGGATAGTTCAGGTAGGAACCCGGCCAGGGCGAACATGCGCGCCCCTACGTCCCGAGTTTCCTCGTCGAAGGTCGTACGGGTGCAGCCCATACACCAGTCGATGAGTCCCGGTGCGAATGCGTGAGGTCCGCCGTGGATTGTTATGTCGTCTTTCATGTTCTTTCCTTACCAATACGGTATACTATAGATTAAAATAAAACGCAAACCAGAAAATGGTTTTACTTGGGGTTGTCAACGGTGATCCACTTGGTGGTCTCTGGCGTGTAAAGTGTTTCGGCGCCGTCGTACTCGTGGATCCGGTATTTGTTGCCGGGTATTGTTTCGACTGTGAGTTCAGCGTAGGGGCCGTCAGCGTCTCTGCCGAATAGCTCTACGATCGCAACGAGGTCTGGGTCGTGACGTGGGATATCCCATGATTCGAACTCGCGTTGTGTGCGTGATTCCCATGCGGCCTCGGCTGCGGGGCTTAGGCTGAATCCGCCGTAACAGTCATTGATAACTACTTTCATGATCACTCCTGTGTTGTTGTGCCGTTCCACATCTCGTCGAACATGCGGTCTGATTTGGTCCAATGTTGCTGCCAATCGCTCGCGGTGATCTGAGTGTCACCGAGCGAGTAGTTGTCGTAGTTGCCATCGCCGTGCGTGGTTTCGTTCGATCGTTCCAGCGCGAAGCTCAGAGAGTCGATGGTTGTTGTGTCGTTGATCAAGGCGATGCGGTCGTCGTTAGTCATGACTGCTCCTTGGTATTGGCTCGTTTCTCAAGTTCGTCTCTGGCATGACACCCAATCCACACCGCCATGTTGATGGTGTCTTCCTTGCGGAAGTGTGGAGCGGTATCGACCGCGTGCTGGAGTTCTTTGTCTGTCCATTCGCTGATTGGTTTAAATGGGAGGCCTTTTGGTTCAAGCATGATTGCTCCTGGGTAAGGTGAGCGGTGAAGTGTCGCCTCGTCGACGGCGAGTCTTCCGAGTATCCTCGGCCTGACTACTCCTGGCAGATAATGCCAGCACCTGTTCAGACGCACTTCTTACGGTGCCGCTCGCACCGACCCCAGCGGTATGCCTGCACGCAATGAACGCGCACTCGGGGTCCGACCTTTTTGTTGTGAGGGGCTACCTCACTTCATGTCATCGGGGGACGGTCCCCGACTATCCCATGGCGATTGGGCGTGGCTCGTATAAAGGGTGCGGTTTTAGTAAAGCAGACCGCAAACTACTTGTCCCTAAAAAGGTATTTCGTCGTTGCCGTATGATGAGGTTCCGTTGAACGACGGGATGCTGCCTGTCGTTGTGGCTGGAGCGTTGTTGCTCTTGCCTGAGAACTCAACCCGGTCGGCTACGATCTCGGTGCTGTACTTTTCTACGCCGTTCTTGTCGGTGTACTTGCGGGTACGGAGCTTGCCGTTGATGACAACCTTCGAGCCCTTGGCCAGGTGCTTGCTGCAGTTTTCGCCTTGCTTGCCGAAGACGGTGACTTGGTGCCACTCGGTGTGGTCGACCCACTCGCCGTCGGTTTGCTTGCGTTCGTTAGTGGCGACGCTCATGTTGCACACAGCGAGACCTGACTTGGTTTGTCCTGGCTTTGGGTCGGCGCCAAGGTTTCCGTGGATGATTACGATGTTCATGATTGCTCCTTTGCAATACTGGGTTGTTGTTAGACGGTGCGAACCCAAGAGTCACGTTCGCGGGTAAGTTTTACTACTAAGCAGTCTAATGAGTCTGTCATTATTATGGACTTGACTAGGCCCATCTGTGCTGCTGGTCCTTGCGTTAGGCGGTCGAATGCTTCTTTGCATTGCTCGATCGGCTCGAGGTACTTCTCTCGGATTTGTTGTCCGGTAGGGTCGTGCCAGTATATCGAGAAGAGTGGGTTGAGGTCGGGCATTAGTTTCTCCGTGGGTCCAGTGCTGTGAAGTAAGCGAAGCTGAACAGTGTGCTGAGGATGAGAAGGAGTGACGCTTGGAAGAGTAGTATCATAGGTGATTACCTGTTTGGGTTGGGGTCGGGTTGTCCGATTGCGCGGTAGAAAGCGATAGTGTGTACGCGACGTTGTTCTTGGAGGTGGTCGCGAAGCTTGAGCATCGGTGCGAGGTCACGTTCAATCTCATCGAGTCGACTTGTGATGTGGTTGAGTTTGACTAAGGCGTCTTGCATCTTCTCGAGTTCGTCGGCGGTCAAACGATTGGTGGTGTCGGTCGGTTTGGTGAGGGAGATAGACATGTGTGATCCTAGAAAGGTTTAGGGTTTGTGGGGATGGGGCGAAGCTGTTCCGTGAGCGTATCGATTTGGCGTTGTACTCGGGCGGACTCGCGGTCGTTTGCTGCGATGTAGTCGTCGTCGAACCAGGCGTCGGTCGCGTAATACTGTAGTGTCCCGAGTCGTTCGGTGAGGTCAGCTATTTTACGGCGCAAGGCACGTTGGTCGGCGAAGTGCAGGTTGGCAAGCACTGCCGTTGTTGTGGTGAGGATGAAGACAAGTAGGTAGATGAATGGATCCATGCGGAACTCCTGTTATTGATCTAAGGAAACGATTCGAGTTGGCAAGTGATGTCTACCTGCAAGATTGATCATGTGTTGGGTGCCTCGCGAGTCACCATCCCACAGAGCTACGAGTGCGTCGGCGTTCATAGCCATCTCTTCGTTGCGAAGGTACCCAGCCCGTTTACCGAAGGTGGTCCAGTCAGCTGGGTATCGTTCGACCTGGAAGGAACGGGACTTTGCGTATTGTTCGCCGAGTAGATCCGCGCCACGTGCAGTCCCGGAAACAATCACGATGTCGTGAGTCACGGATTTGTTTTTGAGTATGGAGTCGAGCTTGCGTTCGAGTAGGGAGTAGATGGATGGGCCTGTTGCTGTTCGCGAACCGGCTACGATTACTTTGTATTGACGACGGGACATGTTGTCCTCCTGGTTGGTTTAGGGAAGTTGAAGCGCACAACAAACCCACCAGACCCGAGAGCCTGGTGAGAATGCAATGGGTTTCTACTCTGTGAAGCTGGGAAGTTCGCCTGCTCGGACCGCGGCGGACCAAGCTTTTCTGTCGCGGAGCATTGCAACCTTCTCAACGTATGAGAGTTCATCTCCGTTGAGGGTCGTATCTACCTGGAGGTCGCTGACGTCTCCGGCCTCAACCTTGCGACCCTGGAGCCAGAAGGTTGTGGGTGCCTTGGCCTTGGCAGTTCGGACCCAGAAGGGACCTACGTGTCTCGGGCCTGGGCGACCTGTCCACTCCTTGACGCGTACCTTGTAGGACATGGAGAAGGCAGGCTCAGCGTACCAATCTTTCTCCAGGCCGTATGACCAGGTAGAACGTTGGTCGTTCATCCAGGGACGCTGACTACGTGGGAGTAGACGAGCGAGTTCCCTGGCTGTCTCGGGGTTGTTGGTCAGGAAGTGCCAGTTAGGGCAGCTTGGGTCCTGAGGGTTAATCAACTTACGGGCAACCTCAATGGGGTAATCCGTGATGACCTTCTTGCCGTCGACAATCTTCTCGACCCGACGGAACCCGTAGGTCACAGAGTCGGATTTGTAGAAGTGCGCAACCTGGTCAACCGTGAGGAAGTAAGGCTTGAGGATGCGACGACGAAGGGCGGCTTCTTTACTTGGTGTCATGATGACTCCTGATTTTGTTTTAGGGTGACGGTGACCGACCGACTGCGGTGTGCGTAATTACACAGAAGGGAAAACATCTGGCACCTACTGGATGAGATGTTTTACCTGCAGTGGAATCATTTACATGAAATGAATTGAGCGTTGTTGAGGCGCTTGAGCAAGTTGAGTTTGTACTCGGTTGTGAAGCCACGGTTTTCTTCGACTCGTTTGAGCCGTAGGTCGTTGATCGCTTCGATGAGAGCCCGGTTTGCAGTATGTTCGTTGCGAAACGCAAAGTCTGGATTGTCTTTGACCTCGTGTAGTAGGCGGGATGCGACCCGGTTACCCGAGCGACCTACCAATGTTGTTCCGGGACGGTTGTTTGAGGAATTGATTTCGATGAAGTATGTCATGTTGACCTCCTTGGTCGGTTTGGTTTTAGACAGGGATGACCATGTAGGACAGGTCAGTGGCGTCGTCTTCGATGGATACGATCTTGAGAAAATGATCGTCGATCCATACCAAAGCATGTTCGATGGAGAATGGCTCGAAGATGATTTCGCCTGTGGTGTTGAGTACGATCATGATTTCGTCTGGCATGTTGACCTCCTGGTCGGTGAGTGTTTAGTGTTGGTAGTGGTAGGAGAAGCAGTTGTCTGAGCAGAACGTCCCGCTGTACGAGCAGTCGTTGTCAGGTGCTGGAAGAGTTTGTTCGTGCAGTGGATCTCCGAGAAAGATTGGATCTCCGGAAGGATCGATGGGGTTGTTGCACGCGTCACACAAGGTGAACATTTGCTCTTCGTCGTAGTCGACCATGTAGTACATGCCGTCTTCGGTGATGCCGACCTCTTCGACGATTGCGTTTTCGTGTTCCGCGAGGTGCAGGTTTGCTTGTTCTCTTGTTGAGCACAGCAGCAGCGCGCCGGTCTGTGAGTTGATGATCTCGATTTCCATGATGTTGACCTCCTGGTCGTGTTGAAGTTTCTATGATCACCAGCAAAAGCCTGATGATTGAGGTAGTGTTACGCCGGACCCACGTTAGAACCTGGCTTATGGCCGGATGCTCTGATGTGCGTTACACGGCGTAACATGGTGCGTGTTACGGGAGACTCGGCGTTGAACCTGACATATGCCGAGGTGTAACACTGTAACACGGGTTTGTGTTTTAGGGTGTGTATACGTAAGGAGACAGTGGGTAGTGGGTAATAGGCTTACGTTAAACCCACTGAGCCTCACGCTACGAGGAGTACTATCTAAGGAATTAGTGTTACAGTGTTACACTTACTAATAAGGTAGATAGAACCTATGGTTTGCCGTAACACTGAGTGTGTTACAGAGTGTTACGCTGTGTAACGGGTTAGGGTTTAGCGAAGAAGCATTGACCGGATAGTGCGGTACTTGTCGTAGACTACTTTGATATCTTCGACGTCTGGGCTGAATGGACTCCGCACAACGAAAGTCGTGTAGTCCTCGATGAGATCCATGAGCGCTTTGGTTTGACTTTCGCCGTGATGCTCGCGGATATCGTAGCAGATGTTGCCGTTGTGATCATCGTGCTTTGCGTAGTTCTCGAAGTTAGCCGAGTTGGTGGCAAGCAAGATAATCTGCTCGGTGATAGCTTCGTGGGTGGTGAAGCATTGACGGGGTGTGTATTCGGAATAAGTCATGTGACCTCCAGGTCGTTTAGGGTTTAGTCGGTGAGAGAATCGATCTTGGCATCGATGAGTTCGATGGTCGCGAGGTACACGCCGCGCTTGGCGTTGTGTACCCTGCGATCTTTTGGATGACGGAGAAAAGTCGAATCGTCGGGCATCCCTTTGTCGTAGTCCGCGAGTTGCTTGACGGTGACGTCTCGGAAAGTCCGCAGGGTTTCTTCGGCTTCTGCCCTGTATGTGCTAAAGGTAACGTCATCGACGGAGTCGATGAGTTGGTGGAGTAGACGAATGAAAAAGAAGCGAAGCATGTAGCCTCCAGGTTGGTTAGAGTTTAATTACTCACAACGTCCATCCGACCGAAGCCGGATGAGCGCGGAAAGGAATCAAATGCTAGAACGGGATCTCGGCGTTATCGTCGATCCGGTGATCGTCTTCGTACGTTTCTTGATTACCGGCCAAGTCGGGCACGCACGGTTCGCAGAAGAACTTAGTGCCTTTGGTGGTAGTAACCCAGATTGCGCAGTGCCCTTCGTAGATGGTTTCTCCACAGCACACACAAGTGCGTGTTGTGTTTGGACCGATCAATGCGGGACCGAAGTCGAAGTTGTCTTTGGAAAGAGCCATGTGGCCTCCTAAGTGGTTGGAATGATTGAGGTTTCTAGAGGGAGGAGATCGTCAAGGCTCATTTGCCGCCTCCTTGTGGTCCAAGCCAGTACGGCTGGTGCTTCGGGTGGAGGCAACCGTGTTCGTGCCAAACGTCCCACAAGGCGTATGGGATCTCGTTCGCTTCGAGCCAAAGTATGAACCCGTTCATTTGGCACCTCCTTCCGGTGTCGCTGTCTTCGCTGCGAGGTTGTGGTAGATGGTGGGGAACAAGGTCTGTTGCGCCGGCTGCTTCTCTCTCGATGGCCTGGTCTTGTCGCCGTAAGCGAGTTGACCGTCCATGGGAACCAGTTGACGTTCGAACAACGATTTCATAGTACTCATTTCTATCTCCTGTAAAGGCTGGGGAACTGTGACCGGGCCGTCCCGATCACGACCCAGTCCGACCAGGTGGGCAGGTTCGTGGGTGAAAGAAAGGAAGATATTTTCTGGGGTTAAAAAATATACCTTTGTTTCACCCAGGGTTCTGAACGCATGGTATGACTGAAGGGCTTGATCGCGGGCGGACTGGGCACAGGGCACCAGACTTTACTCAACGCCAATCCCCCCCACAGTTCTTGTCTCCTCACCCGGCCCGCCATTGACCTTGCCTTCCCCCCCGCCGTGGAAAAAAGTTTGGGCCCGCCGTGATGGAGTTAGTCTTCGCCCCCAGTTAGTAGTAAGGATGAGGTTAATAGGTGCTCGCCGGAGTGTGTCTCTCTTCGCCGTGGTGCGAGAGGGGGGTACACCCCCCTGTGATCCTCCATGGTACCTTTTTTGGGGGAGCGTTTCCCCGACCGGACATATTTCTCAAAACACCTTACCACAATGGTATTACCACCTTGCTACGAAGCGCTACTCGTGGTAGGTTTCCGGCCAGGAGGGTTCTGTGAAGACAATCGAAGTACCGATCGACGACAAGATATTGGCTCAGCTAGACGAGTTAGTGCCTATTGTGAGCGACTCGGAGGCCGTTCGGGAGCTTGGCATAGTGGTTACACGCGAGACTGTCGCCCGCCTGGCGCTTGTTCGGGGTTTAAAGGACGCGAATCTTGCGCCGCCACCGCCTGGCTCGAGTGCCACCCCCTCTGGGGGCCCCACGACCACCATGTCTGCTGGTACCGAACCCCCAAAAGCTGCGGTTGATGACGACGTAGTCGCCGAATCCAGGTCTGTCGTTGACGCTCCGCGCGATAATGCAGGTATGATCCGTATACCGGACGGCTGGAACGCGTGGCGTGCGAGCGAGCGGGTGCCTGAGGCACATGGTGATGTGCATTCTTACTATGATCGTCAGGGTTGGCGTCGTTACTGGGGTCGAGTAGGGGAGGAGACCATGGTGTTTTACTGGTCTCCGGACCCATCGCTCCAAGATATCGCGGCTTATGACGGGTCTGACCCGGCGGGTAAGGTAGTTAAGGTGCAGGATACCCCGTATGGACCGGGTCATCTTGTGCCGCATGGGTGGGGTGGATGATGAGTATCGAAGTTTCGACGCCAGCGGACATTGTTTCGACTTTAGAGGAGCTAAATCCGGAGGCGATCATGTACGACGGCTTCGACGAGGCCCTTGTAGGCATCGTTGCTCGGTGCGCAACGGAGGCTCTGGCCCTGTATGACCGCGAAAAGTGCCTACAGATACTTGTAGATCGGGGCGCATCGTACGAAGAAGCGCTTGATTACTTCTGTTACAACGTAGAGGGGTGCTGGGCGGGGCCCCATACCCCCTTTATAGCGTCATTTAACCTTGATCCGGTGGGTGTTAGTCTACCTCCCGGCGAACTAAACCCTATACAGAGCCGAGAAGACGCCACTGACGCGTTTATCGACCGATATGTGCGCGAGCCCGCGCCATCAGAGGAGTAATCGTGCCCTTATACGTATTTGCCTGCGACATATGCGGTAAATCCACGGAAATTCTGCAGAAATTTGCCGATCCGTGGCCTGATTGCACCGAATGTACGCGTCAGATGAGTAAGAAGCCCGCACGCACAAGTTTTACGCTCAAAGGTGGCGGCTGGGCCAAGGATAACTACGGGCTCAAAGGCAGCGACTGATTTATCCGGCTTGGGTGCGGTAACACGGCCGTATTTTTCGTGTTATCCTGGTACCGTACGGAGATATAGTTATGATCATGCCAATAGCTGGGATACCTTTTGCCGAAGAATTGGCTCGTAAAACTGGTCAGGCAGACAAGCCGAGGCTCAGCCAGCTTCTTAGAACGTCCTCGCCGTCTGATATTGCGGGCAAACTCAAGAAGCGTCGTTACAGCCGGCTATCTGGTGCCGATGCCGAGCTTGCCGAGGGCCTGAACGAGGGCCGTACGATCACATCTAAAGTCGCGGGCCCTATAGGTTCGCTTGCTGGCGGGGCTGTGCTTCATGGTCCGGGTAGTACGCTGGTCGGTCAGATGGGTAGGTCGTTGTTCAAATGAGCGATCGTTTACCGAAAGAATTTCGCGCTCGCTCTACGCTTCCGCTAGAGCTTCAACCGAACCCGGATGCTGTCGATCCTCTCAAGGGCATAGGGTTCGACACTGAGACTGTAGCTCCTGCTACCGGTTCGATATTACAGGGTACTCAGCTAACCGAGGCTCAGCGCAAGGCATTGGCTGCCTTCAACGCGTTGACTCCGGAGCAGCAAGAGCGGGTTCGGGAAGAGCGTCGAGTAAAGGCTGAACTTTACGGTCAGCGCCCTATCGATGCGTTTATCATAGCGACTGACCGCGCCTCTCTTGTAGACCCTACGCCGGCCTCTGACATTGTCGGTACGGTCGGTCGAGTGGCTCGCGGCGTCGTGGACGATGAGTCGAAAGAAGAAATAGGGTTGAACGTCGGCTTGGGTATGGCAGCAGCCTATTTCCCTTTTTATAGTGCGAAGCAGTTGGCGCGGCTACCGGGGCCTTCGGGTATTCAACTGAGGGCGCAAACAGCTCGGATCAACCGTGAGGTTGCTCGTCGGACGGAGGCGATTGATGCTGACCTCGTTGCAGGTAATTTGACGCCTGCTCAGGCCGCGGCCAAGCGTAATCAGCTAGAGATATTGAAGGGTGGTCAGATAGAGAAGGCTGAGGAGGAGTACTTTGCGGGGGCACTTCGGGAACAGCAGAAACGTGATGCTTTCGACAAGGCGGATCATGACTTTAATCTGGCGAGTAGTGGGCGGAAGACTAGCTTCTTTGAGGATCAGATTCCTCGTGACGCGCTGGATAATCTTCTCGCCTACCCGGACTCGCCCTCGACTAAGACGGCCCGATCGGTTCTGCGTGAGATCATAGCGAAGACGACACTTGGTCCGAAGAATCCTGACTATCTGACTCGGTCACAAGCTGCTGAGCGAATTAAGCGCGAGATGCCTGTTCTTGGACGTAACGCCGAGCGTGAGGCGGGCGAAGGTATATGGTCTGGTGACGAGTGGTACAAGGATCCTAATATTGCGGGTAACAGAGGGGAGGCCGTCGACGTCATGGAGAGGCGGCGTGCGAGCGCAGCGGCGGCCACGGCGGGGAAGAAGTCAGGCCAGAGAACGCCCGACAGAGAGAGGGACCTACGTGAGTCGGAGGATCGTGCTCTGCGCAACGCATCCCAGGAGGAGAACGAGTTTAAGGATCGCGTTGCTCCGGGCCGCCAACCAATAGATTACGAGAAGACTTACTTTAACATCGACCCCGAAACGGGGAAAACAGCCGCGCGTAAGCTGCGTACGACAGATGCTGAAGGTAAACCGCGCCAAGATGGTGGCGCTCGTCTAGCTCTTGAGCAGCGTCGCCGTGAGTGGCGTGAGGCTGGTCGTAAGGGTCCTGATGGTAAGCCTACTCCCGAGCCTAAGCTTACGGATGCTGACTACGTTCCTTCGGATGACGAGGCTCTGTTTGCCCATCAGCGAAAGATTAAGACCGAAGAGGAGCTTAAAGAAGCCCGTAAGAAGCTTCAGAGCAAGGCGTTTCCGGAGACTCCTTCGGCGCGAAGAGTTGCTGATGATGAGGCCTATGATGCACTGCAGGCGCTGAGGGCTCAGGCTCAAGAAGTTGCGGCGCGGAAAGCTTTTGATCGCAACCCTAGGTTCAATGATGCTGAGCTTGAGATGGTGGCTGAGGCTACTGCGCAGGACGAGGGTGACCGGGCACGAGACCTAATTTTTACCCTGCGTAGGCAGGGCCAGCGCGTCGTTAAGAACCCTATTGACGGTAGCACCGATATCCTCGATGAGGGTCAAGAGATTGTTGGTGCCGCAGATCTTGAGAGCGTTAATCGCGACTTTCTTCGCCGCCAGCCGGGACGCACTCCATCGAAGAGGGTTAATCGAGAGATCGAACAGGGTGAACGTCGCCGGGCTCGCTCAAGAGAGGCGGCGGGTGTTCCTGCCCAGGTTTCTGAGGTTCCGCCGCAGGGGGCCCCAGTCGTTGAGTCTAGCTTACCTACTAAGCCTGAGAGCACGACTCATACTACGGAGCGCGTGTCTGACGACACTCTTCGGCGTCGCCCTAAGCGTGACGAAGCAAGTGAGTTATCCAAGAAAACGGTCAGGGAACTCAAGGCGGAGGCAAAGAAGCTTGGCGTTAAGGGCTACTACAAGATGCGCAAGGCTGACTTGATTGAGCGTATCGTGGGTAGCGGGAAGGGCAGTAAGGTGGAGGCTACCGACGCCGCCAAGCCGCCTAAATTGCCGACGGTTTCGGAGCCCGCCCCGGCTACAGTGGACGACATTGCCGCAAAGGTCGAGGCTAAATCTTTGGCTAGGCGTAAAGCCTTGAGAGGGGCCCCAGATGTCGTCGAGGAGTCTGACCTACCTCTTCAACACTTACCTCTCACGCCGATGGCAGCCAAGCCGAAGGCGGCGAAGCCCCCAGCGAAAGGAGTTAAAGACGCAAGACCTATGGCGCAGAGGGTTAGTGATTTAGAAGAATCTCCCAATTTCGACCGGGACGCGCAAGAGGCATTTGAGGCTGATGTAAGGGCGGAGCAGGCCGCGTCTCGAGGTGGCTATGTTGGCGACGAGTCCGACTATCTCGATCAAGTCTACGGGGTGAAGCAGCAGGCGAAAGTAGATAAAGACTTCGCCGAAAAAGAATTGCTCGATCAGGCTCGGGATGACTCTTTCCCGACCATGTCTGAGCTTGAGTTGCTGGATAACGTAGAAGAGGCGAAGCTCATATTCAAGGACAATCCTGATGTATTGGAAGAGATTGCTGAAATCGAGTCGAGCTTGCCGGCTGCTCCTCCGACGCGACCGCTTCGGTTTAAGGACGATCGCTTAGAGTCTTGGGACTCGCTGAAACAACAGTTGATCGAAGAGCGTCTGCGCGCGCGGCGGGCGGCTGCGCCTGAGGTAGACGCAGAGGGTATGATCCTTTCGGCTCCGACGGATCCCATGAAGCTAGCCGAGTTTGCGTCGACTCCCTCGGGAACTGACGCAGCTTCGTTGATGTCCGCCCAGAGTCGTGGCCCGCTGTTCGAGTTGCCTCCTGGTAGCACTGGCGGTAAGTACGAATTTGGTCCCGCGACGCCTACACTGGACCCACGCCCTCGTTCGGTAGATACTGGTCCCGACCCCACTCAAACGTCGGTTTACGAGCAGCGTTATCCGTTACCTGCTGGCGCTACAGTGCGTCGTGGAGGGTCGACTACTGACGCTAAGGTTACGCGCGACGATACGGGTACGCTAACATTTGAGGAGGCGCGTCGTAAGCCTAAGCCTAAGCCTAAGCCACCAACCGATGAGGAGTTGGCCGCGGCGGCTGAATCGTCGATAAGCCCATTGACGGAGCAGCGCCTGGATCTCGGGGTCTCATCGGGCCTAATTCCCGAGAGTTCTCGTGTTGCCGGTCCCCGGATGACAGCCGAGCAGAAACAAGCGGCGGCGGTAGCCAGGCTTGACTCTGATGCGCTTCGGGGTCGAGTTGTTGAGGACGACACGGTTGACGCCTTTAAGGCTAACATTTCTGAGCGTCTCGCTAAGAGAAAGCAGAAGAAGGCCGAAAAAGCCGAAGCCAAGGCGGCGAAAAAAGCTGAGAAAGCCGAGAAGAAGGCTGCTAAGAAGTCCGAGACGGGTTCGTGAGGAAGTGATATAGTCTCCTCACGCACTTCTGCGTATTGAAACCCCCTCTGAGGGGCTGGAGAAATCATGGCTAAGTTTAAGCAAGAACAGATTATCGCTGGTGTCACTAAGACACGCACAAACGCTCTCAAGGTGTACTGCGCCTCTGCTATCGCAGCGAACGATATTATCGTAGCTACTGGTATGCAGGGTGACTTCATGTCAGTTGAGCCTGCTGATCCAGGAAGCATTTCCAAGTGTCGCGGCCCATTCTTTGTAGCTGACTACGCTGCTGCTGCTGGTGAGTACACGGCTCTCGCGCTTCCTTACAAGGTTGTGACGGGTGTTGATACTTCTGCTGCGGCTCAGGTTGGCGATGCAGTTTATCTCAGCACAGTTGCTGGTTCTGAGGGCGGTGTAGTTTTGGGTGCCGTTCCTGCGGCTACGGCTGACGGTGCTGCGTTTTCGCTCAACGTTCGTGTCGGTCGAATCACTAAGGTTCACGCCTCACTGGGATCGTACGTTCTTTCGCCGGGCGATGCTAACAGCACTCCGATGATTGGTAAGGTTACCTGCAGCGGTACATCGTCTACCGTCACAGGGTTTACTGCTGAGTTGGACGGGGCTCCTGTGGTTGTGTCGATGGACGCGAACATCGCGACAACAGGTGCGGTCATTGCATCGGGTACACTGACGATCCACCATGCTTCGTCCACCGACGACGCTACTTACGTTATCTACGCCTAAACAACGTAGACAAAGAAAAACCCCCGGTCGCTTAGGCAGCCGGGGGTTTTTTATTTACGCGTTGCGAACAATATCGGCTTCGCGTTGTCCTTCTTTCTTTAGCGACATCATCATCTCTTCGAACGACTGGGGGCTCCCGCCCTCGGTAGCTGCTGCCGCATCGGGCTTCATGTTCATGAGCTTCATGCCTTCGGGTATGGGGTCGGGCTCTGGCACTGGTTCAGGCTCGGGCTCTGGCTCGGGCTCAGGTGGTGGGGGCATAAGCGCTCGGACCATCTTAATTGCTTGGTCGATCTCAAAGCCGCCCTTCCAGGCACCTAGAAAGGCCTCGAAAGCTTCGTCGTTCTCATAGATATCTGACCCGTTAGCCATCAGGTACTTTTCGATCGAGTCGACTTGTTGCTCTGTCGCGGCTTCCTCGTACGTATCGAGTTCTTTTTGTAGTTGTACGTGCTGTTGTATTGCCTGATCGCGAGCCGCCGCAGCAGTTTCCAGATCAGCACCGAAAGCTTTCTTTACTTTTTCGTGCTCTATCTCTGCGCGTTCGCGGAGAGTTTCCAGTGCTGCGCGATGGGCGACCTTGAGGTTGTCGACTTCCTTCTGCTTTTCGACCATCGGATCCACGTCACCGTGGAGCCACTGCATTACCTTCCGCTCTTGCGTTCTTGCGGCTTCGAGAACACGATCAGCTTCGCGTCGTTGAGTTGACAGTTCGTCGAACTTCTTTTGGTATCCGCGAGCCCAGTTCTGGTACTTAGTCTCGAATCCCTTAGTCATCGACGAGCGCATATTTTCGTCTAGTTCGTTGAACCATTGCTCTTGTCGAAGACTCTCAAGTTCGCCGTTCCAGTCGAATACTTCTGGCGCGGCGCTTGATACTCCTTCTGAGCTTTCCACGGGTGCCGCTTCGACCGGAGTCTCGGCAGGCGCTTCCGCTGCGGGCTCTGCAGCAACTTCTGCCGCAGGCGCCTCTTGCTCATCAGTGACTGCTTCGTTGTCCTCTTCCCACATATTTACATACCTTCTGGCGGCATCATTTCACCCGCAGGCATCCCTTCGGGTCCGGCAGGCATCATTCCTTCTGCAGCAGGTGCTCCCATCGCTCCGCCTTCGCCACGGGCCGCTACCATCTCAAGCTGCATAAGGATATCAAAGTCATCTGCGATCATATCGGCAAGCTCTTGAGGAGTCTTGCCTGCGGTCTTGTCGATCTGTTGCGCCGCGTCGTAGAGCATTTTTGCGCGCTCTTCGGTGGCTCCAAGGGTCTCCATAAGAGGGGCCAGGTCGCCGTCGCCGGCAGCAGGCATGTCCTCTTCGCCGGTAGGCTCGACTGCGGGCGCCACGCTAGCCATGTCAGGACCTTCTTCCATGCTGGGAGCATCTGGTGCGCCTTCAGCTTCGGCCTCGGCATCTGCGGCATCGAATAGAGCCTTAAGGGCGCTCATTTCTTTGGCATCTTCTTCGGGAGACATCGGTGTTTCTTGGGCCATGGTAAAGTCCTATTGCGTAGTGGTAATATTACCAGTTTGGTTATTAAGTTTGTTGCCGGTACTCGGTAAAAAGATCCGGCCTCATTAGTTCGAAAGCAGAATTTATTCCGATGGACAGAATAAATTTATTGGGTACAGTGATTTGTTCTCCGGTAGCCCTGTCTTGAACTACCTTTGCGTCTCTGAGTGTATCGTCTTTTACTTTTCGGAGAGATCTATTTTTTCTGCTGGCTTCTTGTTGAGCGTATTCGACGAGTTCAATATCTGACAGTAGGCCCCGCGTGCTTGGATCGGGCATCACTTACCTCCAACAAGTTGAGCGGCGGTTTTAGTTTCTTTACGCCCCTCAGACTGAAGTCTTTTCGTGTGTGTCGATACTTCTTTGAGGATCTTGTTGTTGAGTCCCTTAGCTTTCTTACGCTTCCAACTTTCGTGGCGCTTAGTGTCGAGGCGCGTTTGTTTTTGCGCGTCACTCTCGCCTTGGATGTGAACTCGTTTTCCGGGGAATCTTTCTTCGATAGTTGCAATACATCGATCGTAGTCTTCTCGAGTCTCGGCTTTACCGAGAACACCGAAGTCGACTGCGGCGAATGATCCTGGTCCTTGACCATGAATAGCGTAGCGTAGTCCCTTAAACGACATCTTCCGTTTGCTTCCGCACTCGGGGCAATTGTCTGGTCCATCGGCTCTACGGTAGATCGCCTCTTCTTCGAAGAAGTCGCAACCAGTACACTCGACGTTGTTCATTATTAGACTCATGCTGTACCTGACCTGTTTTTGCCTTTGTGAAGGCCGTGAGACGCGAACTGCTTACCTTCTGCCGTAGCCTTCCTCTTCGCTCTTGTGGCGGCTGCCAGCTTCGATCTCTTAGTGCTCTTGATGGTTGCCGACGGAGCGTAAACCTCACCAGTAGCTTTAGGACCCTGCACACTCGGCTTACCCGATGGTGTCCGCCACTTCTGCTTTGTCCACGTCTTTAGAGACTGCTGAGGTTTTTTGAGGGCCATTAGTTCTTGTAACCCCCGCCTTTAGCCTTGTACCTCTTGGCAAGCATTTGAGCTTTGCGCGCAGACCACTGACCGGACCCTCCGCCCTTACTGCCAGACTTAATGCTCTGGAACATGCGCTTGCGCATTCCGGGCTTTGTATAGTTCCCAGCCTCGTTTACTTTGCTTTTTGGTTTATCAGCCATCTGCGGCCCCGGCCCAGATAATGCAGACCCGTTGTGACGCGCACTTGAAGTCAAGCGCTGAGCAGTACCCCAGTTCTCCGGCGTCTACGGCGGACTCGGGGTCGCCTTCGTTTCCGATGCCTGTAGCGATACACTCTTGCATGTCTTCAGACGTGTCGAAGAAGCTACAATTAGCGCACCGCATGGTCATTACGTTTTCGATGGTGTCGTTAAAGCGGTCAGCGTAGCGCTGCCAAAACTCTTGGTTCCCGCCCTCAGCGTCAAGTCCGGGGTTAGCCGGGCCGTATTCTTTGGTGTCTAACGCCTTCTGGCGGTTGTCTAAGTTTAGCTCTACGTTTTGAGTTGCTGCGGGGCAGGAGTCGGCCTTCTGCGCCCCTCTCCGCATCTCATCCATCATGTCATCGTATTCAGCCATTACCACTTCGCCTTGTCAGCCCAGTATGCAGCACTCATCTTGCCCTTGGCGATGTTCTTTTGATGACGCGACTTAAAGCTCTTGCGCTTCTTTTTCATGCGATCCGATTCACCGGACTTCGGCTTACCCGCAGTGCTCGCGCCCTGCTCCCCGAAGCGAATCAACTTCAACTGACTCCCTTCTTGGGCCAGTACGATGTGGCTCTTTGTCGGGTGATCTGGCGTACGCTTTGGCTTATTCACACCTTTTAGTCGGTGCTTCTTAAGTAAGCTTGCCTTCCGTATCTTATCGCGTTTAGACAGTGCCACTAGTTACTTCCTTCGGCGGGTACCGCAGGCTGACCGGGCTCAGCCAATCCAGGCGGTAGCGGTATCGAGATACCCGTTTTCTGCTCGATTTCCTTCGCCATCCTAACCTGGTCTTCGAGCGGTAACTGAGCCATAGTCGCTTGGATCTGCTGCATCTGTTGCGCTTCGAGGAACGGTTGGCCGCCCGCAGCACCGCCAAGGGCCGCCTGGGCTTGAGCCTCTACAGCCCCACCTTGTTGCTCCATCATCTCGGCCTGCATTTCTTGAAGCTCGGCCTCTGGGATAATGATTCTGCGTGACAAGCCCATACCCGAGATAACTTCTTCGGTAAGCTTTCTGATGTCGACATTTTCGTTGTCTACCAGGAATGGGATCAGTTGAAGCAAGCTCTCGAGCATGACGCTTGGGTTCTTACGAATCGGGTTGTAGGAGACCATTTCGAAGTCGACCTGTACATCCATCAAGTCTTTGTGGGCTAGCTGAGCCCAGCCTCGGTCACCTGCGATACGAATAAGGCGAGGTTCCCGCATGTACTTTTTGCTGAGGTAGAACGCCTTCCGCGCAACATCTTCGATTGCGTCGTTGAGATGCCCCTCTCTCGTCGCAAGTCGTGTTCGCATTTGAGCGTCGATAATCGCCATCTCGGTTGCTGTGCGGGCGCCGACAACCTGGCCGCGAGCAGCCTCGGCAAGCGCAGAGATAAACGCAGCGTCGTCTTCCTGGCGGGCAACAAACTCCTGTACACCCTGAGGGTTTTGAGGCTGTGGCATTTCGTAGAACAGCGTAGCAAGTGTGCGTAGAGCCTCGCTATTAGACGGGTTGATACCGATAAATGAGCCCGCGCTAGCTTCGACGGCCTTATTCAGATCTTCTTCTGAGAGTCGACCGGAATCGTACAGGATTCGCGGAATCTGAAGATATGTGATTTGCTTCATGTGGGTGAGCAGATCGTTGATTGTCTCTTGTTGCTTAAGGACAAGTTGAACTTCACTTAAGCCCAAGCAGTCGATACCTGACTGGTTCAAGCTAAACATTGAGTACGGGATGTAGTCGATCTTGTCTTCGAATACGATGGCGTCAGCTTGCTTAACGTAATGCTGGATTGTGCCGCCTTCGCGGTCGTAGTACTCGTAAATCGTGACCCACTGGAACGCGTCACGCACAGACTGTGTGTCGCTCTGTTGATTGCGATCCATCAACCATTTTGGGTACCGATCAGGCGTTACGTCTTTAACAAGCTCGGCTTTGTATAGACCTGATCTTACTCGATCCTTAAATTCATCGAACGAAATGACGGTCGCCTCGATCCAGTACCTGATGTCATCAGGGTCTCTCACGGTGAGGTCGAAGAATATCGATGATGGGTTTACGGCTCGGACAATCGGCATGTCTCGATCAGCATCCCAGCCGGTCTTAAAGATTCCGCGCTTACATAAAACAGCGTCAATTAGAGCGGTTGATGCCTTACGTCGGAATTTGTTAGATCGGAAGATGTACTCAAGAAGACCGGACACAGACGTTGCCGAATCTTGTGATTTTGGTGTCCTAGCTACCGCCGCGACTGTCGGATTGGGTCCGAGCAGTGCGCTAACGGCGGTGTCTGCGATAGCGTAGATTAAGTTCTTCGAGCATAGATACGAGTCCATGCGCGTGCCGCCCATGTCACTATCTGTGTTGGCGAAAAAGTCACCCCGATAGAACCTTCGGGCCTTATCGAACGAAGTCTTCTCGGACCTCTTGTAGAAGTCTAGGTGACGATCAATCAGCTTTGATAGTTTGGACGCCATGATTACTTCTTAGGTGCCGCCGGAGGCGATTTCGGATCTCTCGGAGAATCACCCGTAGCGATGATCGGAGTTTTGATGGGCCCTGCAATAGGCTTCTTCTTAGGCTTCTTCTCCTTAGGCTCGTCTTCCGATTTATTCAGCGCGGCTGAGCGCATTTTCTTGTCGTGCGTTTTCGCGCTGGTTTTAGCGGCGTGTGCTTCTTTGGCACCGTACATTTTGTTACCGAATTTCATATTATTTCCTACGACCAGTTTAGTGATGCGGGTTTAAATGGTGATGTGGCTTGCTGTTGCTTAGCGTGTTTGTGTTGGTCAAGCTGCCTAATTGTAACTTGTCCGGCGGTGTGTGTGGGTCCGGTTTCTTTCGGCGGTGCGCTAAACTTTCGTTTCGACAGTATATCAGCGGCCATGACAGCGGTCCTCGCGCGGTCGAAGTGGTGGAGTATTCCGTCTTCGCCACGCACGCGCTTCTTCTTTGAGCCGTCATAGTTTAGTAGTTGATGTAAGGTTCCGCGACTGCGGATATAAATGTCTCCTTCGCGGAGCATTTGCACAAGTCGGGCTTCAGATTCCTGCACTCGTTTTTGAGTTGCGTACCAGCCTGGGTGGTTTCTGTCCGTCCACAAAAGGTTCCGAGTGCCCTGGTCCTTGAGGATAGCGATACATGCAGTTGCGTTTGACTCTACGGCCAACAATGCCTGGTTGTATCGTTTTTGTATTCGTACCAGCCTTTGCCCGAATCGGTCGGGAGTTTCTCGATCCTCCCAGAAAGCAACTTCCCGCCAGTCTTGGGCGTCCCACACAGTCAGCGCAGATTTATCGCCTGTGCTACCGAAGCCTGCAGGATCAGCGGTGATTAGATATTTTCTTCCGGGGATCGGTGCGTCGAACTCGTGGCACCCGTGCATGGACATTGGCGGGTCAGCTTTTGCCTTAGCCAACCAAGGCTTAAGTACTTCTGCCGGCATGACGGGATTTGTTGTTCCTAGCCACCCGTCGTAGGGGTCTGACGGGTACTTACATGAGAACAGCCGGGTATCCCCGACAAACTCTGTATTGAGACCTCGCCTTCGGAATGCGAGATTATATTTACTCATCCCCGCGTGGCGTTTCATATATTCAAGTTCAGTTACGCTAGGCGTAAAATCTTCTTCCATCTCTCGGCAGCTATCGTCTTCCCACCACTCAAGGAACAGTGGGTGGAATCGACTGGATCCCTCGAGCGCCGAGCGCCACATCTGTTCGTGGTGTGATCCGGCTCTGCCTGGCGTCGACTCAAGGATGACCTTTGCGTTGGGCCTCTTGTTGACCGTCGGGAAGATGTTGATGGCTGCCTTGCGTTGCCATTGCGCTTCACCGAACTCAGTGATGACCAGGCGGTCAATTGAGCGTCCGATCGCGGGAGACCTACCACCGGCAGTCAGAACTTTAATTCCGCCGCCGTGTACAAACTGCATCTGTGTGGCGCCAGCTTTCTTGCCCGGTGTCAGCGGCATTCGAACATCATCTGGGAGCTTGTTGTAAGCGAACAGTATGCGCTCAAAAATATCCTCTGCGGTATCTTGGCGCTCAGCGATAAGCAGCCCCTTGACTCCGCTGAGGTACATGCAGTCTCGAAGCAGCAACATGACGGATACGGTTGTAATCTTCGCTTGGCGAAACTTGTTCACCATAAGCCAGCGGTTCTCGTCGTATGCTTTTAAGAGTTTCTTTTGCGTATGCGTAGGCTCCATGTAGCCTGTAGACTCGTCTTCTCGGACAATTTGACACATTGAGACGAACGCATCGGGTGTTGCGAATAGCGCCCTAATTTTTCCTTGATGTAGTCCTGGGGCTTCGGCAAACTTTGCGCCGCTATGCTGCTTAGCTTCTTTTTTCTTTGTGTTAGCCATACGGTAAGTTTATCACGTAAATCTATTTTCGACGAAGGGGTTCGGTGGTTGAATAGGCTCAATCGGGTAACCGCGTAGAAATCTTACTGAATTAGTTACTTGCACTATTAGTCTATGTAATGTAAACAAAATATACGCACCCAATTTGCGGTCGGGTAGCTCAATTGAGTCCGGCGAACGTACAGGGCAGGCGGGAAATCGTTTAAATTTTCTAACTACTTTATGTGAGAACAAAATGTCTATCAGTACTGAACTGCTGAACACTACGTTCGCGGACCTTCGCGGACCACTAGTAAACTCGTTTGTTCGTAGTAATGAGCTTTTCGAAGCACTTAACTCAAAAGCACGTATGCCCATGGAAGGCGGAACAAAGATTGAACGTTCCTTCTCCGGCGGCGCTCCTGCTCGCGGTGTTGGTGTCTACGTTGGTGACGAACTACTGAACATGACCCGCCGTCAACAAATCCGGAAGTTTGAGGTCGAGCCTCATCGTCTGGTTATGGCAATCAACATTCCTAAGCGTGAGCTTGCTCAGAACTCAGGTAAGTTGGCAATCATTCGTCTAATCGAAGAGTATCCTCAGACTTCCATGGAAGCTGCAAAGGCTGACTTGAACAAGTTCCTTCTCACTGGTGTGAGTCGCGGTCTTGCTTTCAACACGTCTGAGCTTCAGGGAATGCTGACTCTCAACGGTGACTTTAGTGCCGGTATCGGAACTGGCGTTACGAATGGCCTTCTTGACTTTGCGACTCCAGCTACCCAGACTGACACTGTTCAGAACGTGGCGAAGAGCAGCAGTTACTTCCACTACAACCAGTTCCAAGACATTGGCACCTGGTCAGGTGAAGGTATGAACAAGCTTCGTAAGGCTTACCGCCAGTGCTCGCACTACGCGGGCGGAATTGGTAAGGGTCCGGACATGATTTTCATGGACGATGATACCTACACCAACTTCGAAGAGGAGCGTAGCCAGAACGTTCGCGTGAGCATCGTTGATGACAAGATCGACAAGAGCAACACCCTGGGCCTCAGCCTCGGAATTGCTTCTGTTACATCTTCGATCGACCTTGATCGTGCAGACTTCACTGGTGTCGCTGCTGACGGCGTTACTTATATGCTCAACACGGATTACATCGAGTTCCCAATGCTTGAAGCCCCGAGTGTCTCGGAGTTCAAGGAACGGGTTGGCGATCAAGACGTGGTGACAGCAATCTTTGCAATGCAAGGCAACCTGATCTGCACCAAGCTAGTGGCGCAGGGATGTGTGTCTGGCGGCGCGGTCTAAGGAGGTACATCATGGCTGGAAATTCTTTTAGTACTGGTGGTGACGTCGCTAACAGCGTCGGCGCTCAATCAGGTTTTTCTTCTACCTACACTACTGAGCAGTATGCCTTGGGCGCGACTCGGATGCAGTTGGCGGACGAAGTTGAGTCTGGTTTGTCGCAGTCGACACCAGCAGCAACTTCAACCATCCTGACTGGTGATGAAGCTGGCATGGGCAACTCTGGTGTTGATCGCACTAAGAACTTTGCCCTTCTCGGCGGTGATCGTGAGTGGGTCTTTGTCTACGCAAAGACTGCAATCACAGCGGGTGATCTATGTGAGTGGGATTTCGACCACGGGATCGCCTACGCTATTGATCGGGCAACTACTGCGGATCAAATCCTTCAGACTCTTGCTGGTGTTGCTGATAACGACATCGCTGCTGGGTCTTATGGTTGGATCATCAAGAAGGGCACCTGTGTCGTTCTCTGCAACGCAGACGTTACTGCCGCCGGGGAGCCTCTCGCTTCTCAAGGTACTGACGGCATGGTCGATGATGACGGCGCTGCAGGTACTGCAATCGGTGTCGCCCTTGAGGGTGAGGGCATAACGCTGGACACGTTTGTTCAGGCGTACATCAACATCCCGTAGCATCTGACTACGTGATACACTTAGGGGGCGTGGCTTTCGGGCTGCGCCCCTTTCGTCTTTTGGAGGCTCTATGGACGTTTCGTTAGCTCAATTGAAAGAGCAATTGTATGCCATGCGATCTTGGGATTCGAGTGGTGAGACCCAAGACAAACGTGTTCGGCGAGCTTTAAATGTCGCCCTCAACCGAATGTCGAATGACGTTCCGGAAGCGCTTCTTCCCGATGAGGAACATATTGTTCTGTACCCTGATGTGGTCAGTACCGACGCGACTGTTGTGTCTCGGGTGGTGTCTCTCGATAGCGACAAGCGCCTGCTTGAGTTCGTAGATACTGCAGGCACTAAAATTGATGCGTCTACGCTTACGACCTGGAAGCCGACGGTGACGGGTGAGTGGGATGGCTTGATGCATATCGAGATCACCGATGCCACGGGCCGGATTCACCGAAGGCAGTGTCTCGAGTGGTTCCAGTACACGGCAGGTGAGGCTGTCACTTATGGTGTTACTTTGGATCGTCCGTATAATGAGTTGATTGCGAACAATTCAGGCGCGGGAGCACTTAAGTTTAGGATTCACCAGCCTGAATTTTTCGTCGCTGACGATGTAATTGAGGTCATGGAGCCCGCGACCCTCTTTGACGGATCTCGTCAGCAGATGTGGAAGCTTGATACGGCAGGCGCAAGCCGGCAAGACATGTTGGACTATCAAGGTAATTCAACGGGTAAGCCCTACCGGTGTTGGCGAGGCCGCCATTTCCAGCTTCCCGCACCGACAGAGGCGCCGAAGGTTATGGAAGCTAACCAGCCGCGGCACCAGTCAGCGGATGCCGTTCGGGATAGCGGAATCCTGAAGAAATCGCCCGCGCCGATTCCCGACGCGTTTAAGTGGGTGAACGATTTAAGTCTTCGCCGAGGGACTTGGGCAGTTTGCTACACCTATGTTTTAGGTCGACGCGACGAGGAATGGCAGCAATCACCGTTGGTTACTCCTGGTGGCGACGTTGAGCAAGATAGCTCGTACGGCCTAACGTGGGCCTATAAGAAGGGTACAGTCCTTTCTGGTGAGAACCAGTACTCAGGCATCCACGACCCGCAGTTTGAGAGCGCTCCGTCGCCGATAACTACAATTAAGCAGTCTGATGAGTCTGGTGACGCGGCAGCGATGGTCATCTCGGCGGCGAATATTGATGCCATGCTGGGGTTTGGTGACTCTGCGTACAAGCGGTACGGGCGTACGGGCCTCAGGATTCGCTACTACGTGGCGCACCTTGATGCCGAGTCTAAAGGTATCGGTAAGTTTAACGACGTCGAGACCAATTCTAGGTTTCACCTTCTTTGTGAGGTCGAGCCGACGTTTGATATGGTCACGACGATCACGTCTACTGGGGTCGAGTTGCCGGAAGAGATCGGTAAGCTTGGAACGTCAGACAGTACGGCGGCGAGGATCGTCTGGACGGGTAAAGAGCTTTACGACTATCATCGAACATTGAAGCACAGTACTGGTTACTACGCATGGAAGGTCTTCCCTCATCAAGACTCGAGGTATGAGGTAGACTTTCGTGTGTCTCGATTGCCGAAGCCGTTTCTCACGGACGCGGACACAGCACCGATTCATCCGGAGTCTATTCCGACGCTACTTGAGTTGGCTCTGTACTATGTCAGTTTGTCAGACGGTAACGACCAAGTGAGTGCTCAAGCTCATTTGTCCCGGTACCAAGATTTACTTCGCGTGTTTAGGGATAGATACGCTAATTCTGGTAGAGTTGTCGAACCGGTACCTATTTTGGGTTATTCCAGTAGGCACCGTTACGGTACGTTCAGTTCTTCATAGAAATTAAAAGAGGTATTTATGGCTCAAACTTTTTACTCAACTCTAAGCTCCATTCCCCGTGTTAGCGTCGGTCAGGTCATGCACCGGCTTACCCTGGTCAATCAATACGAAGAAGCCATGGTGGTAAGTGTTCTTGGCGCATCTCCCACGTCTGAGCAGTGGACGGCGACGTTGATGACTAAGAACGGGATTGAGTTTGTCAGTGGTGCTGTAGAGCACCGGTCGGTCCATGATTGGATGCCGATGGGTTGGGTCTACGATAAAGCTCGAGTCGGCTGGGTGCCGCCTGTGAGCGCTTTGCGTGACGACAGCGTCGAGGCAGCCGTCGAGGACCCCGAAGAGGCTCAGAACGACTTCCAGGCTAAGATTTTCGACATTCCCGCGCCGTGGACGGACGAGAAGTACATGTCTTGGCGGTCGAGAGTTCTGAAGTCACAGCCCACCCTTAAGGGGACTCAGGGCATTTACGATAAACTGTCCTCTGCGTGGAAGCAGAAGCAGTATGAGATTACACTCTAAATGAGGTGATTCTGTGGCTGGTGCAACGGAGCAAAAAACAAATACTGTTTTCATCCCGCCAGGGGAGGGAAAGCAAGTTTTTGCCCCCGCACCACTTGCGTGGGTCATAGAGAATTTAGAGCTTGGGCCCGACGGCATACTCAGTAGTGTCGTGGGGCCCTCTATTTTAAGAATCAAGCCTGAAATTTATGTCACTGCGGATGGTTCAGCTTTCGAGGACGTCTCTATTGACGTTAACGATTTAACTACTCCGTGGATGGATAAAGTTCCGGACTACGGGTTTAAAACCGGTGTACCGAAAGCCGTGTTTTCTGCGGAGCTATTAAACGGTGGAGCCCGGATGCTCCTCTACCGCATCGGATCGAGGCTGTACTCTTTCAGCGGAGGTCATGATAGTCCCGATCAAGTCTTGCTGAGCAATCTAAGTACCCAGGTTAATCCGGAGACGTTGGATCAGTTCGTTGTTATTAACGATCAAATTGTTTACTTCAACGGTGTCGATCGACCGCAAGTAATTACTTCGGATAACTCGGCCACGCCGTTGGGATACAGTCGCAAAGCTGCCGCTCCTGGAGTATCTTCGCCGAGTCAGCCGAGCGCTGATGATGCGGTGAATTATTACCCTAATTCTAAGGGTTATTCGTGGCAGGGAAGAATCGGCACCGCAGGCGATGAGCTTACTGGTCAGGCCGCTGCGTTGCTTAAGGGTTCGTGGTTTTATTACTTCCAGTATGAGGACATCAACGGGAACTTGTCCGAGATATCTGTTCCTAGCGAGGCCGCGACGGTTCACACGAATCAAGCAGAGCCTTTTCGGGGGATATCTCTCGAGCCTGTGGCTTACGACGATGACGACGAGAGGCCGTTACAAAAGTTGATTTCCGGCGGTAAAACGACCGGCCCGCACACGCTGCCCGAAGGGACGGAAATTGATGACCTTACTCGGCGGTTTCTGGTCCGGTCGCCAGGTGATCTTCCTGAGCACACAGTCGCCACAAGAATCTTTCGGACGCCGGACACGCTTCACTCTGACGCGATTCCTCGGTTTCTCGTTCGTGTTCCTGGGTCGAGGCAATTCTTTTATGACGACAACGCTGCCGACGTAGAGCTTGGCTTCGAGTGGACGGAGACTATTTCGGTACCCTTGTTCCGCGTAGCCTGCGCGCACCAAGGCCGATTGATTATCGGCAACATTCCGGGGTCCTCAGGTGTCGTTCGTCGGTCAGAGGTTGGATTTCCGGGCACCTTTCCCCTCGAAGACTTTATCTTTCCTGACGGCGATGGTGACGCAATCACAGGGCTGGCGTCTCACAACGGCAACCTTATCGCGTTCACGAAAAACTCGACGTACGTAATCGACGACGACTTTATGTCTCCTAAGCCTATTTCGACGGGCGTAGGCTGCATCGGCCCACGCTCAATTCAAGCAACTCCTGATGGTAGCCTTATCTGGCTCAGCCGTGATGGGTTCTATGCTTTAGGTGCGAACAACGCGCTGATGAAAATTAGTACTTCTATAGATAAGACATTTAAGATGGAGCTTAACCGTAGCCAGTTTAAGAATGCGGTATCTGTCCTCGATCCGAAGTCGAAGGAGTATCGTTGTTGTCTTGCGCTGAAGGGTTCAGTTGAGAATCGGATCATGCTTTGCTTTGATGGTGAGTTCTGGCGCCGGCAGACTTTAGGTATTCACGTCGCGGATCTTTGTGTCGTGAAAGATTTCACTCGCCATATCGTTGCCGTTGGCTCGGACCCGCGCGAGCAAAACATTGTCGTCGCTGGTCCAGGAACCGACTCATCGGGGACCACGGTAAACTTTCGTAATCGGGTCGACCTGGCCCGAATATTTGTACTTGATCGCCAGTCGACAGACTATTTTGGGCCGTCGCGTAGAGTTCGCTACCGGTCATCCTGGCTTCGTTCAGGTGATTTTGGTTTAGTCCCAACTAATGTTCGCAATCTGTATGTCGGGATGCTGGACTCCTGGGTGGGTACGGCGACCGTTCGTCTTTATCGGAACGGCTCTTGGGAGCCTTTTACGGAAATGAATGACCTACTCCTTTGCGGTCCTGACGACGGTTCGGGCATCGTGTCTGACCAGGCGCGAGAAGCTGTTGTCGGCAAGGCAAGAACTCGAGAGTCGCGAGTATTCTGGCGTCAGATCCCGGTAGGCATCGAGAACGCAAACTCGTGGGCTTTTGAGATTGAGTTTGTAGGTGGGGTTTCGCCTACGCCGCCTGACCCGGACGAACCGAAAATAGCTCCCGACATTAACTTTTTTGACCGGTCGAAACATGTGTGGGAGTCGCTATATCGGGACAATGATGTTGGCGCGGAAGAGTTTAATAAGGCGGTTAAGATTCCCGGTACGTGGGAGCTAGGTCGACTGAAGTTATTTGGCTTTGCGTTCGACGTAAGTATCGCTACTCAGGGAACACCGCTCGGCCGTGTTCCGTATCGTCAGGACAGATAAATGCCTCATATTTTTCCCCGTCGATTCCTCCGGACTCGCGATATTTTAGACCCCTCAGATTTTAACGAAGACATTCAGCCGGTGCATGATTTGTTAGCGGCAAACCTTGACCGCACAAATTTTAATGCGAATAGTCTTAAGAACGACTTGAGGCCCGGCCCGACTAGTGTAACGCCGGAGACAACAGGTCCGTGCGTGGCTGAGGGGGCCTACTTTAATGTCCATACGACTCAAATTGAGAGTACGTACCCGGTTTACGGGCAATCGGGATTCTTAGTCGACGACTACACATTCCGTCCGCCACCGAACTTTGTGAAGTTAGACGAGGCGACGTTTCGGCGAACTTATGCGGGCACCGACTCCGATGGCTACCCCTCCATCATACCGAACTCCGGGGCCTGGACGGCTGTTAAGAATGCAGACTTAAGCGGCTCCCAGCAAATCAACTTCGTGTCGGGTCAGACTCAAGTTTGGGTTTGTGCTTACGCGCAGTATATATGGCAGGGTTTTTTCGAGTATAAGTCGCCTTATGTTCCCGGCGATCGGAAGTTTACTGGGGTTGAGGTCCTCGACGCACCTGAGCCGGGTGACGGACTTAGGAGCACTTGGGCCGGTAATTCTCAAGCTAACTTGGCGTTAGACGAGGCTACGGCGCTCAACAATTTCTACCCGTCGGCCAAATGGGAGTCGCTACCTAATGAGGCTACCGAGAACCGCTTAGACAATCTTAACCTACAAGACGAGTCTTACTCGTGGCCTTTAAACGAAGATATCTACCCTGATGAGGAATATGCGAAACCTAACCGTCAGGGGTATCACCATATATCCGAAGGTCATACGCCGTGCCGAATTCAATTTGCGATTCGCGTTGATGGTAAGATTCTAGAGGAGACCATTACGGGTAAGCGACTACCTTTTGAGGAGTCTGCGCACGGCCTCCAGGTGACGAACAGTACTCCGAGAAAGGGAGATGGTGACTTGGGAGATGTGCTCATCGGGTTGGGATTGAGTGTTTCTGACTCCTGGCTGGGGACAATATTTGGTCAGAAGAGTTTCGTGGGAACGAGCTTCTATGACCCCGACACAGCGGGGGAAGCTCCGGGTCAGAAGCTAAAGTCAACTCGTGCGGTCGCTTATGGTCCGGAAGTAATGCCTGTTCGCCTCGGGGCGGTGGTCAGCCTTGAGCCGGGAGATCATACGATTGAGTTAGTCGCCCGCAGACTTGAGCCTAAGAGCGATATGTTCGTCAAGGGTGACGTGGTCGGCGTCTTTTCCCGAAGGATGCTTGCGTTTGATTTGCCTATAAATGCTATCAGGCAAGATTCTGCGGGTGACAACGCCTCGCCACTGACTGATTTTAGTCGTTTCGAGACTCCAGGATTTATGCCTGAAGACAAGTTGACGAATGATAATATTTCGGGCTCTCGTGATATCTTAGCTTCCACGCTTAATAGCGTACAGGGGTCTAATATCGGGACTAACGTTTTCTCGAGTGAGTACCTACCGTCTAAGGTCGTGTACTCGGAGACAGATAGTCTTTCTCCTGATATTGAGATCAACGAATTTACAGGTCGTTACGAAGCCCATGGTGAGCACGCAAACACGTCCAAAGCAATTTTACCCCACCCCGATGATCTGTCGTTGACTAACAATATTCTGACGAGTTCTAGCGATGGCTGGTATCCGGGGTCGGACGCGGAGTTCGACGAAAATAACGTAGGTTGGTTTCAGTTAAATAATGGTCCGAGTAAACTGGGTTTCGCGGCGTCTGGTCTGTCGGTTAAGCCGTCTGAAAAATTGATACTCATGATGGATGTAGAGTTGCTAGGCATCCATCCGATATACTCTACGGGCGCGAATTATGTCCGGACGAGTGTCTTTATGAACAGCGGTCTCGCGGGCGGCGGAATTCTTACGCGGGAGCTTTACAGTAAGTACGGTAGCTACTTATTGGCGGAGAGGTATCTTGATCTTTTCGCGTCTTTTGCGATTGGTTACAAGCAGGGCGGCTCTTGGAAGATCGGTCAAGCGGCAGTCCCTACGCTGACAAATTCGTTCAACTGGACGAACCGCAGTCCGTTGTTCGATAACAACGGCGACGTGATTCCTATGACGGCGCACGGTGTCGCGACAGAAAATTTCTGGGAGGTACCATCTGACTGGGACGGTTACGATCGCAGTGATCTGACCGAGTTGTACCATAACGGGGAAATTACAGCGATGCCGGCGGGTATCCTTCCTGGGTTTTTCGAATCACTCGGCCCTAAGGGTAAGTCTAACGGTCGGGGAGACCGATTATTTCCGAGTAACTTGGGTGTTAATATACCGGTCATGCTGGTTATTGAGAACACAACTACCGTCGACTTAGACATTACCGAGATTGGTGGGTTTGTTAGTTCGTATGTTCCGGATATTTGGATGCGGGGTTACGGGCCGCTCAAAGTTCGGAAGTACGGTGAAGTTGTTACCGTCCCGTCATCAATAGTTCCTGGAGGCTTAGATATTGTTACGGGAGACAAAGATCTACCATTTCAGTGGGCGTCTCCCGTCGGAGGCCGCGACATTCTAGATGGTGTAACAGTTCGATGGGGCGGAGCTAAATTAAGCGCGATCAAAGTAACGAAGTGAGGATCTAATGCCTAAAATTACCCTGCCGACACTACCGACTGTAGGAGAAGATCTTTTAGACACGGGTTCGTTTAGTAATTTTAATGACGCTTACCCGGTGTCAACGTATGCGCGGTTAAAGTCAGAGGACAAAGACAGCGGGCTAATGTCGAGCGCGAACGGCCGACTCTCGGTTGAGAATCTAGACGCCAACTTTCAACTCAAAGCTGAGCACATTCAGCCGGAACAAGCATCGCTTGCCCGGATAGGCTCGGTCTTGGATACGTCGACTATTTACGGTACGGGCGTTGCTGAGACTGTGTCGGAGACGAATTATTTTGTGGTCCCCGGCTGCACGGTTCGTTGGTATCAGCCGTATGACACTTCAGTATCTCTGATGCAGTGGTCGTTTTTTGTAAGCTACAACGCTTGGCGGGGGAGCTACCGGGACGCTGAAGGTGAGAGTCATTCGAATATCAACACGCCGATACGTCTCCGCTGCAAGTTAGACGACTCGGTTGTTTCGGGCAGCAATAGAATTTTAGGTCAGAACATGTTTCATCCTCTGTCCCCTGGGGCGCCGCAGCCTGTAGGTGAGACCGGGCCGGGCCATGGAGTCGAGGAGGCCTTGAAGGAAAGAACAGATACCGAAGAGTACGGATTCTTTGTGTTTGAGGATGAGGACCCGGTGCCTGCACGGGCTCAATATGTTCAGTCTGAAGCGCATACGGCGACGCAGTTTGATTTGCACCATATGACAAGCTTGTCTAAGGGTTATCATGAGATCTATCTAGAGTGCTCAATCGCCCTACCTGAGGGGGCCGCAGTGTTCCTTAAAAATAAGGGGTCTTTTCTTCAGGGGGCGGTATCGGGCAGGGGTTATTTTAACCTTGTGGGTAAACTAAGCCTTGGTGTCCGGAACGCGCGCGTACTAAACTTGTTATAATTTATCGGCTTGAGGTTTCGTTATGAGCATTCTCTTCCCCCGCATACACCCCATCTGCTGGTTGGGGCTACTGTCGTTTTACGTCTTCAGTGCTGTGTGTGGAGGTCCGCCTAACCCTGAAGTGTCCTTTGCCGTTCTTCCGCTTCTCGGTGGTATAGCTCTGGGCCTGGGCGCTGCCGTAGGCATCTGGGGGGCGTATAAGGCTGATAAGCGTGCGAAAGAGGCGATGGCCTTGCAGAAAAAGCAAGAGGCCGAGAGAAAAGCGTCGATTGAAAGGTATTTCGGTCCCGAAGCGAGGAAAGCGACGAAGCGACTCGAGAAGGGGGACTACGGCTTTAGTGATACACGAGTAAGGGCGTTTAGCGAAGAGGGTATGCGGCAGCGGCAGGCAGCGATGAAGAGCGCCTTTGCCGACCTTGACCGAGCGGCTCAGATGCCTCGTTACTCTGGGCGCAGGGAGCGCTTAAAGCGTGAGTTGACGCAGCAGTTGATGGGCGAGACGGGGAAGAGCCGTCTTGATGCCGAGCGCTTGGGTGAGCAAGTTGGCGCCCAGCAGCAAGCGGCCGATCGAGGGACGACTCAAGCTTACGCCGGCATGTTGGGGGGGCTTCAGTCTAGCGTACCTTCGATGATGCTGCAGACCCCGAGCATGGGTGAGCGAATGGCCGGTATCGCCGGAAATACTCTTACGTCAGCCGCAATGATGGGGGCTTTTTCGGGGCCCGAAGATCCGAACAAGAAGGGCTTTTTAAGTAAGTGGTTGTCGAAAGATGAAACGGTTTCACCTACACCAAACTAAGGGGTGATTTAAGATGAGTTTTACTAACGTACCCACAATCGATATGGTAAAGCTGGCATCTGCCTATCAGCATGGGCAGTCGGTCAACAACCTGACATCGAATCAGGTTAAGCGAACTGCTTCGGATCTAGGGTTCCTCGACATCATGAAGCTCGAGAAGGGCGTAGCCATCGAAATTCGAATGGCGAACCAGCAGTTGTACAAGATGAGTCGGTCTGATCTTGAGATGGCACTCGACTATCGAAACGGCCAGACTAAACTATCTCTCTCCATCAAAAAGGCGATGGATACTAAAAACACGGCTTTGGCGAGGAGTATTTCAGCGGACGCGAAGAAAGTTGCGCGTGACTTAGGGAAGCTTATTGACGCCCAGAAGCAGCCGAACGACGACATGCTAGCTACGTTGTTGAGTCAGTCGGGAGCTTCACGGGCGTCGGGAGTCTCGAAGCTCCAGGCCCAACTGGACCTGCTTTCTAACCCAGATGTTTTTAACGCGACTAAACCCATCAAATTGAGTGAGGCAAGGAACGTATACGGTTTCGAACAAGTTCTGAAGTCTCTGAATGAGGATGCGAAAGCTCTGCCCGGCGGCGGAGCTATTTTTGAGATGGAGAATGGGGTAATAACCAACATGGCCGCGCTTAAGGGTGAGGGCCTGGACGAGAATGGTAACCAGCGCTCGCTCTCCGATTCCCCGCTTGTGAGGTTGGGCTTGCGCGACGAGAATGAGGTTGCGCAGCTATTTGCGGACAGGACTGCGGATGGTAGGGGCATGGACTTGTTCAGTCGATACAACACGTACCGACAGCCTCACAACGAGGCGATGGCTAAACTATCAGATGCACAGGATGACATTAATCTTCGATCCGCCGATCTTATGAAGACTGACCTGACGCCGGACGAATATATGAAGAGTCTGAGCGCTATTCGTGACCGGACAACTGCCATGGAAGAGTTGGCGAACGACGGGGGAATAGACGTTGACGATGCAGAGCAGATTTTGGATGATCTGGCGACCGTCAAAAGCGTAGAGGCTTCGCGTGATCGAGGTCTTCGAGATCTGGAGATGCTACGTCAGATGCGCCCCGCGCAATACGACGAAGCACAGATGGAGCTAGCTCAGGCGACAACCAGTACGGCGTACCGGGCGTGGGCGGCCGACCATGGATTTACAAGCCTCGGCCGTGTGGATACGGACGCTAATGGTAACGTCGACCTCAGCACTTATATTCCAGGCCGCGATGACATGCCTGCCCGGAGAGCTTTCGAGAGGGAGCTTAAGCGGGGTGAGGGTAACTACGGATTCCGGAGCATCGGTACCGGCGAGATTATTCGGGTCACGATCGACGGTAAGGTGTACGAGGGTGAGCGTCTAAAGCATCACGCGTTTGATCCTCCGGGGACGATGAAGATTACTCAAGCTGAGGGTCCGCCCCTACTAATTACAAAGGATATCGCCGAGAACGGTGAGGTGGAGTTGATTAGTGAGATTCCCGATAGGGCTTCGAAGCTAACGCGTCGGGCGAACAGGCTGCACCGCAACTCAGAGGCCGACATAGCTGCGGCGGTCTCGCGGGTCAGCGGCTCCTCTCCCCTCTCAGAAGAAGAGGCGGCGATGGTCGAAGGCAGTTTTATTCTCGATAACGGAAGGTTCCTCAGTGAGGATGAGTACAATGCGCGGCGGGAGGAAGCAATTTCTGGCGGTGAGATCACGGCACGGGTTGTAGACGGCGAGGAATACCTGGTCACATCTGACGGCCAGGTATTTTTGCGCGACCTGACGGACGAGGGAAAACCTGTTCTGACCCCGGTTGAAAGCGACCCTGACTCAAGCTCCCTCCCAGGATTTGATCTGTACTCGAAGGTTATGGCTGCTGAGTCACGTCGCGCTGTTATTTACGATGCCGATCCTGACGATCCGGAGAACGCGGATGGGAAGGCAAGATTTATCACTGCCGAGGACCTTAAAGGGGACAATTTTGACTTTGGCGTGGAGAGCTTTGAGGGTGAGCCCGATTATGATCCCAAGTATCTCGCTACATTCGACGGTGTTCGCGCCTCAAGGCTCGAGGCGATCACTCCCGAATCCTTGGGTCTTGAAGTCGCGGACGTGAAGTTTGACGCGTCTGCGGGCAGGTCTCGGGGCGAAGAATATAATATTGGCGGCCTAAAGGTTGTGAGCATTAGCGCGCCACCTAAGACGACGGAAGAAATCGCAGCGGAAAATACTGCGCCCCCCAGAACTGATGCACCTTCGACGGACAAGCTGACGTCTGAGGAAAGTGTTATCGCGGGTATTGAAGAAGTGGCCGCCGTTAACGCGGAGGAAAATAAACCTCCTGTAACCCCCGTGCCCCAAGACCCGAAGGCTGTATTCGCGCAAGATGGAGACCAAGCGTTTAAGGCGGCACAGAATGCAGTGACGCTAAACAACAAGGACGCGGGGAAGCGCGTGGCAGCGTACTACAGGATGGCTGCGGCTGCCGGCGTTACGCCTAAAACGGTCACTCCGATGACGGACGCAGAACGGGCTGCGGCACAGCGGAAGCTATCGACATCGTTGAGTGGCGCCGATCAAGAGCAGAGACGTAAGAACCTTGCGATTATGCTTCGGGGAGTCGAGGCCCCTCTGGGCGGCGGCGTTAGCCCGCCTACACCAGTTTCCGATACCTCAAATGAGTTGGATATTCCCGCAGATGAGGCGAAAAAACCATCGGGGGTTATCGCTCCTGGAGCAGGGGGAGCGCCTCCGACGGCACCCCCTTCGACCCCTCCAGTGGGTAACCCGATTAATTTCGACCTTCAGGGGCTCGAAGCGCTAAAAGCTAGGCGTGATCTATTTAAGGGGACTCCATGAACGTAGAAGAGAATCCACTCGCTGTAAGCCTTGATAAGGGTGCGGCTGCCGAGTCTTTGAAGAAACGCAGGTCTCTTTTTAAGAGGGAGGACGGCAGTTCGATATTTAAGCCGGAAGACGCGGCGGGAAACAGATTTTATCAGCGAGAGGGGTTTGACCGGGATGCGCACACAAAGCAAATGGGCGGGGCGATGGCCGCGATAACGGGCACGCCTAACCCTTATGCAAATTCGTTAAGTGAGTCTACGCAAATCAGCCCCGCACCAAGTTCTAATCTGGTTGAGCTTGGGGAAGCTTTTTTGTTCGCTCAAAAAAATCGAGGCTCTAGTGCGACGTAGCTCTAAAAGAAATCACAGTATCAGCCCACCTAAACCCGTAACGTCTGGCGGCGGTAATTCCGGTGGCGGTGGCGGTGGCGGTAGCAGTAGTGGCGGCGGCTCGGATGAGAGCGATGGCGCTTTTCTCGGGCCGGCAGAGCCGACTCCCGAAGAGGTTGCGAGCAACGAAGCAGCGAACAGCGCGGAGGCTCGGAGACGTAAGCGCAGAGAATTACATGAGGCCAAGCTTGCCCAGACAAAGACCGAAGCTGAGCGGCGTTCGATAGAAGAGGAATATGCTCGTACGGAGAAAAAAGCTGCCGAAGACGATAAACGTCGAGCGCGGGGGTCCGACCTGCTGCGACACGGTGCGGTTCCTCTCGACGCTACGGGTAAAGTGGTCCGGGGCCCTGAAGGCTTCGCACCTCAACTGCAAAGCGTTGATCGAGGCTACAGGCGAAAAATATTCGAGGCCGCGTCTCGCAGCAAATCCGATCCGTTTGAGTTGGACTTGGCTTTGACTCCTGACTACACTGAGAAGATCGAGGGCGTAAAGCCTTCGACGCTGCAGGCTCCTACCTCACCGATGGATTCGCTTCTTCCGCATGATGTAGATACTCGTAAGGCGATAGGTATCGAGGCGGGGCTCCGAAACATTGAGCGCAAACTCGATGACCCTGAGGATGAACGTTACGCAATTGGCGATATGCAACCAGCAGTTGATTCTTTCAAGCAAAAGCTAGCAGATATGGATATCCCGCAGATACGTAATCGATTGGAGGCTGCGGAGGGCTTTAGCGATCGATTGGGGGCTGCGGAGGGCTTTAGCAAGGGTAACACTAGAGGTCAGACGGTGAGTATCCCTCGAGAGGATCTAACTGCCGCGCAGATTGAGGTGCTCGAAGGTTTCCCTGTGGATACAAGACCGACGACGGACGCATACGTTCATGTCGACCTGACGAAGTACGCGACGGAATTAAGTCAGCTTGGTAAAATGCTCAGCCGCACGGAGAAAGAATTATCGCTGCGAAGTAGGCGGCGAGATGATCTTGAAAAGTCACAAGGCTTATACCGTAAATTTCTAAGGTCTGAGGCGCTCAAAGACGCTTCAGATGGCGTCGGCACGGTTAAGGAAGATTAACTGAGTGGGGTGTTATCGTGGCCGAGCCTAAAAAATCGAGTCGTACTAAGACGGAGGCCGACCTTACGCCGATTGTAGATTCGGATTCTTCGGCGGCTCAAGAAGAGATCGAGTTTGACAGCCTCGATCTGAAGGTGGAGGAACTGGCCAATACGATAATCCGACAGAGAGAACTTGCGTTTGGGCCGGGTAGTATCAAAGGTATTGAGGCCGAGCTTTTTTCTTTGCCCGTAATTGTTGATAAGCACAGCCGCAGATTGGGCCTGACCGAAGACCAGTTTGCGCGTGCGGCGCGTAGCCAGGGCCTTGAGGTAGGCACGCTGCTGGATGATGTCGGACGTAAGGGACTGGACGTCAAGGATGTCCTCTCAGAGCTTGAAGCTGGCGGCATGGTTTCGTTGAAGCCCCTTGAGCAGCGTAAAGAAGCGATGAAATCTATTCGCTCGAAGCTTAATGTTCTTAAGCGGAAGCAAGAAATCAAGGACATCGCGAATCAGCGCCTGATTTCGGGCGAGAAGCAATATGCCTTTACGGACGAAGAGCGGCGCACAGCTAAAGCGTCTAAGCCAATTGACTTTAAGTCGATCAAAGATTCGTCTAAGCGGCAACAAGCAGTTGCTCAGGTTGTCTATGATATGGGGTCTAGCGCGGGCCTTAACCAGAACCAGATGGCGGCTATTCTAGCTAATGGGTTTTCTGAGAGTCGGTTGGATCCGTTTATAAAGTCTCCGGGTAAGGAAGACTCACACGGCGTGTGGCAGTTTAATCGCGGTGCTGGCGAAGGCGTGGGGTACACGGTTGAGCAGTTGCAGGATCCGCGCTTCCAGATGGCCAAGATTCTTGACGCGGTGCATAGCCGTGACGAGTTGGCGGGGTTCCGCAACCCTGACGCGGACGCAAATGAGCTTACAAATCAGTTCATGACTAATTTCGAGAAGCCATCGATTCAAGATGCAACGGAACAGAAACGGCGGCAAGCATACCTAAAGCAAGCCAGTCGACTTTTAGGTGAAGCGGCTAAGGCGTCACCTCAAGGTGAGTCGCTTGCTGAGATTGATATGCGCAAGCGCCAAGCGGCTTTGGACCGGATAAACAAGGCCGACAAAAAAGAGACGTACCGATTCTTGTTGGACAAGGAAGCTATCGGCGGCGACGTCCAGAACGAAATCGCAAAGCCGGGGTCTGCGGCGTACAATCATTATGAGCAAGAAGTCAGAATGCTGACGGACCCCGAAGTATCGGATCAACCTGATCGGGCGCGAATGATCTCTGCGATTTTAGCCGGGCTGGAGAAAACGGACATTAAAAGTTCGTTTGAGAATCGTGCTTTCCAGAAGCTCTTCGAAGCAGGCTATCAGTATGACCGCGAGATTGTCGCCCGAAAGATGGGGATCACTGTGGGCGCTTTTGACGCGGCGGCTATGGTGGAGGGGTCTAGAGAGCAGGCTTTACGGGACGAGCTTGTAAGAGCCAACAAACGTCATGTAGCCTTGTACCTTACGACAAATAAGTTGGGTGTTCCGGCGCTGTTGTCGTACGAGTTTATGGACCCCGACAACACGATGTTCGAGAACCGTGTCGGCGAGGGAGACCCCTACCTCACTCAATTGGCTGACGCGGCAGGAAAAAACCGAGTAAGAATCGTCGGTTTGGACAAGAGTAATCGACCGGTATTCACGGCAGAGGATACCCTCGATAGCGTGTTTAATAAGCTCAACCTTCACCTGAGCTTTACTGCCGGTGGCCTGCGCCGACTTTTAGACGGACCTGAGGGCGAGTCTGTTCGAGAGGCTTTGATGAAGGGCTCCGTCCAGGGAATTAAGGACGCGGACGACTTCACAAAGCTGATGCTCTCTCGTGAGGGGGCGGAAGACGGTGGCGTAAAGGCATTTGCTTACGGCTCGCTAGGCTTTTTAGTTGACGTCCTAACGCCGGACCCTACAGTCGGACTGGCTAAAGCTGTGTCCACGGTAGGCGCAGGAGTCAAGAAGCTTCAGCCGCTGCTGAACAAAAGGTTTATTCCCGATGCACTTGACGGCATGGGTGATGCGGCCGGCGAAATGATTGAGACTCAAAAGTTGGTTGTTCGGGCGAGAGATTCTTTTAGCGCCGGAAACATCGATGAAGGTAACAAGCTTTTAGCGCAAGCACGGGAAACCGTTAAGGTCGCGGAAGACGCAGAAAAAACGATACGGAAAAAATTAAAGCCTCTGATGAGAGAAGTTGATCGTACGGATCATAACGTTGCGATGGAGATAGCCCGCGATGTTCCGTTGTTGACGGGTAAGGGCGCGGATGAAGTTGCGTCTGTTCTGGGCTTCTCGGACACCGGCTTGAAGCGTGACTTTGTTCACCCCGCAACAGAGCGAGTTCTTTCTCGCGGCGAAGCCGAGGCTCAGATTGTACCGTTCCCCGAATTCCTTAGTCTTTCTCGTAAGTTAGAGAGGCTTCAGAATTTGGCGACGCGAATCGGTAAGGACCAGACAAGTGGTGGCTACGCCGTTGAGATTCAGCGCGAAGTGCTGGCTCCGCTTATGACGAAACTTAATAACCAGTTGGTGCGTCAGGGGTTCACGCAGGCGAAAAAGGCGGGTCAGTCGGAGCAGGTGCGTCGTTCCGTGATGGATTTGTTGTCGTTTGTTCGTAGTCGAGAAGGCGCGGACTTAATTGCCCGCAGTCCAGAGGCTTTTGAGGGTCGTCTTGTGACCTATTTGTCCGAACTTCCACCAGGAAAAAAGGGGTCGAAGCAATTTAATATTCGGGATCTGACGCGGGAAATCGGCAAAGCGCACGACCAGGCGGCGAAGATTGCGGCTAAGTCTGAAGTGCAGCGGTCAAAGGCTGACTTAACGGCCGAGCTTGTCAAGGTAACTAATTCGATTGCCGCTATCGCCGAGTCGAGAGGTGTCGCTCACGCGCTAACTCGAAAAGCGTTGGCGGAGCAGGAGAAGATAAAGGTTCGTCCGATTATTCAATCCGTCGCGAATAAATACGAAGAGATCGGAACGCGTAAAATTTCGTCTACCGCCCTTAATTTCCGGAACCAGCTAGAGGAAACGTTTCCTGCGATGCGGGGTGACTCGGCGATGCATGTCGCGCGGAACCTTGACCAACGCTTAAAAGCAATTGCACGAACTACTAACGAGTCTGTCGAAGAGATTTTTGAGCGTCGAGAGTTTAGCGACATCATAGGCCGTATGAAGCGTGAGGCGATTGTTGATCAATCAGACGATGCGGCAGCGGCAGCGGTGACGGCGGTGGATGATGCGGCGAGATCTATTGGGATTGATCCGAAGGTCGAGCCTCTTAAGGAAGGCTTAGAGCTTCTGACGACAAAAGAACTGCGCGACGCAGCGGTTGACCCTGACGCTGATTTTATTTCGGGGATGGTGTTTAAGGCTGACGGCGAGAACTTGTCCGTGAAGTCGATCGAGTTGCCTGCCAGTCTTCGTGGTCAGGGTATTGGGACTTCGGTGTATCTAGAGGCACTTAAGGTTGCGAAGACGCGGGGCCTGGGTTTCTTGAGTGACGTCAATCCCAATGCGGAAGCGACGAAGATGTATCGGCGGTTAATCGCGGCAGGCGTTCCGTTTTCTGAACTCAAGACTATGAATGCCGCTACAGGCGAACCTCTACTGCGGTTCGTGATGAATAAAAATACCTTAGCGGATTTCGCTGATTCAGGTTTAGACATACGGAAGTTTGCCCCCTCGGTTGATGTTCCTCCTGGCGCAGCGGCACTTCGACCGGCGGCAGGACCCGAGGTCGCCGAGTTTGCTGCCGATACGCAGAAAGTCGTACGAGCTATGGAAGAAGCGCCGTCCGTAGAAGCGTTTATTCTTGAGATCAGTAAGGTTGCACGTAAAGAACTGGACGCCGAGCAGATGGGTAAAGTCACGGAGTGGCTCTCGACTCAAGGAATCAAGGTAGGTCATCGCGGTGCGTTGTTTGTTTCGGACGACCCGGCGGAGATTGCGCGCGCTGAGGATGTATTTGCAAAAGCGTTTACCGCGTACGCCGAGGGTGCTCCGCCGCCGACCGCCGAGATTACCTCAGCGTTCGAGCGCGTTCGAAACCGGATTGCAGAGAGTTTTGCAGCAGCCAAGAATGCTCGCGTTGACGGAGCGCAGTTTAGCCCTCAACCTCAGATTGAGTCGGTGTTTGACCGGATCTTAGTCGGGATGCCGCCGGAAGAGTCCGGGGCGCCAAATATCTTCAAGTCTATTCGACGGGCATTGCTGGACGATCTACCCGCAAAAGTCAGCGACGAGTATCTCCTTAGAATTGCACAAGAATCTGATAGGCTAGGTCATCCGATATCGGTAAAGGAGCTAAAGTCAAAGCTGCTTGCGGCGCACAAGAAATATCTAAAGGACCGTCAAGCAGATGTAACTATCGATCTGCCGGGACCGGTATCTCTCGGCGGACTTTTGTCTCCGGGAGCAAAGTCATCGTACTCACTGGAAGAAATTAGTCGTGGTTACGCGTCTTTTGCTGCAAGAAAGAGCACGGTTGACTCTCCGGCGACACGCAAAATTGCGACTACGAGTCAGGCCGACGCGGTAAATGAGCTTTCGACGACGGAAATGATAGAGCAGTTTGTCGTCACGTCAGGCCCGGTGAAGAAGGGTGCCGCATTTGCGTTTATCGGCGGTGATGCCGTGGCTGACATGAGGAGCCTGCCGCCGAAGGTAAGAGAAGCCGTCATGGCGGGCGTTCGGATGACGCAACAAAGTATCGGCGATGCCGTGACGCTTATCCATGAGGGCGTACCTCAAAAGCTGGTTCGGTTTATTACCGGCGATCCTCAAATTAAATTTAAGTCTGGTCGGAACGCGTTGAGTGCTGGGCATGACATGATGGGGTCTGCGTCACAGTCGTTGAATAAATACTTTGCAAACGTGGCTACGTCGGAGCAGACGGAATTAAGCAAGGCTTATTCAGTACTTAAGGGCTTATTAGACGATCAGAGATTTATGTCTAAGGGGTGGGAGAAGACGCTTGAGAACGGCCAGCAAACGGCAATAAACGCAGTCGACTCGATAGTCTTCGCCAAGGGCGGCAGCGACTTGCTACAGAAAATTTTCGCCGCTGGGGGCTACGCAAACGGAAGGTCGTTGGATCCGAAAGCGTTCCAGCTTCTCGAGACGGTGACGTATTCTTTAGGTCTTACTACGAGAAAGGGTAAGCTATTTGACGGCGCCGACAATTCGGTGTCGCAGTTTAGCAAGCTGTATGACGATATTCATCGGCTTTACGGGATCGATGCGGACGTCGGGCCTGTAGCTAATCGGGTCACCGCGCTGATTGCGGGCTACGGCCAGGCGGCGAAAGCTCGTCTTGAGTGGGTTAATCTTGGCATCGCAACAGATGCTCGCACTGCGAATAACTTTAAAAAGTGGATTCAAGGTGAGGGCATCGACGATGCTGCGGACATGGCTAAGGTTGAACAGGCTTTTAAGGTACACGGTTACAACCCTCAATTCTTGGAAGCCGCAGAGCTAGAGGGCTTAAACTTCTATGTCCCGGCAGCAGCACGCAGAAAGTTAAGTATGGCGCTGGAGCAAGCAACCGACCCTACGCAGAAACAATTAACCGGTGATTTGTTTGAGGCTTTAGGTCAGGGAATCAAAGAAGTTGCGGGTGGTGATCAGCTTGCGATGGCTTGGACGTATCGCTATCTCAAGACACGGATGGTCCGGGGTCACTTTCTGTTGAAGTCTAGATATTTCTGGATGAACACGATGGACCACTTTAATCAGATGGGTCAGATCGTAGGGTTCCGACCCGCTCTTATCTCTACTACGAGAATCTTGCCGCAGACATTTGCGGCTAACCCCGTCGGCCAGGGAATAATTGCCGTAGCCCAGAAGTTTGGGCCCGATGACGCTGGTGAGGCGGCTCGACGTTGGCTTCAGAGTAAGGGTGACGCGGCGGCTGATTGGTCCGCGAAGATTCTGCGATCGTCTAAGTGGCGTGGCGATCTAAATGATTTGCTCGAAGCCCGCGACGGGTTCATGATGGTCGACGGCATCCCACTTGCATACAAAGACTTGCGCCGCATTGGCGTCGAAGAAGGCTTGTCTGCATCATTCGATACTGCGGCACTAGGAACAAAGATTCGCCTAGCGGGCGAAATGTTTTTGAGTGACGAGATGGCTAAAGGCGCAAACACTAGTAAACTCGGATTTCTGACAACGGGCGCTAATCCTTACCGTCAGATGACCAAGGTTGCCGAGGACATTGCTGAGGGGTGGAGTGAGCGTGAGCGGTACGGGGCAATGCTTACACTAGTTGAGATGGGTGTTGACCCGAGAAAAGCAGCGCGGCTAACTATCGATGCACTGTACGATTATGCCGGATCGATGTCGAAAATGGATCGGCACTGGCTGATCAATATTTTCTTCCCGTTCTGGGCATTCCAGAAAAACGCTAACCGACAGCTTGTCGATGTCGTCTTTAGTCCTCGCGGGGCCTACCGCCTGGGAGTACTCAACCGTTCGTACAACAAGGGTTCTCAGTTTGTAAGCGAGATGCTGTTCGAAGACATTGTCGATCCTCTGGGCGTCGACGTTCAGGCATTGTCTGACGAGCAGAGAGACGCGTATGACGCGCTCAAGAAAGACTTAGTAGATGACTTTGGCGTTGACTCGATATCTCAGCTTGACGACAAATTAAAACGTCAGATTCTGATGGCTATGAGTGGTCGCGACTCGATGTTCCAGCACGGTAAGTGGTACAAGCTCAACGCAAGCGGGGCAGAAATTCGAAGGCTGTACAAGAAATCTAAGGACGGAAAGTTTAACTATGGTGGGGTTCTTGAAGGCGGCGCGCTTGAAAAGCCGTCGAAAACATCGCTACCCCCGTATTATTCAAGACGCGATGTAATCATGTCGCCTCATGCTGCGAATGAGCAGAATAGATTGTTTCATACGCTAAAGGGACGGCAAGAGCCCGACCGATCGTTTACAGCATTTATGTTTCCTGAGCAGAGCTACAAAGCTGCGTACAACCACTTTGCTCTGACCTGGTCAGCATTGTTCGCGATAGGCAGTAATTTGATGTCGGTGGCGGCTCCTGACTACTTGACGGATGCGTATTCGCCGGACGACGAGAACGAACTAATGTCGGTGTCGAAGCCGCTAATGGATTTGTTTCAGCCTGACCGCGCGTTGCTTGCGGCGGACCTCTTTGCCATGGCGAAGATGAAAGACAACGGACCACCTTATCGGGTCGCAGGAAGCCTGGCGAAGATGATGGCTAAATCTGGGTACGAGTTTTTACCTGTAGATCCGAAAGAAGATCCGTTCCGTCGACGGCTTGAGTACTCGCAAGCGATGCAAGAAGTCGAGGACGGAAAGATTAGGCTCGAAGAAGAGGATCCGTACCTTTTCGGAGCCCAACTCAAGCCCACTAAAAATTACTACATGAGCGGCGGCTTAGGTACTCTTCTGCTTAAGCACTCTCCTCTTGACGAGCTTAACGGATACCTGAAGAAACTTGAGATGGCGCCCTCAGAAGAGCAAGCGGAGATACGTGGGCAGATTCAGAGGTGGGTACGCACGTTTGGTGTGATGGACATTACCGAGGTGTATCCCGATAAGACAGCCGCAATGGGTGTTTACGAGCAGCAGGAGGAGACTGGTGGGCAAGACTTTACAGCGGTCAAGAGAGCGATCGGCGCGGACTACGTAGATGTCGAGAAAAAGGAGCCCGCTCCCCTTAAGGGAGACCTTGAGCGGTTAGAAAGATTAAAGAAGCGTGATCCGGGTAGCAGGAAAATCGACCTGGAGTAAAAAAGTGTTACACTGTCACCAGCAATTCAACTAGGTTTGGCGCATGTCTATTCAAGAATTTACTCGATTTGGGTACTCCTACTCGCACGCAAATAACGTTGGTACCTCGTACAATGGTACGGGGTTCGCACTAACTTCAGACGCGACTAACTCCCCGGCTGCTCTGGCGGTTCCCGCTAACTGTTATCTCGAGTCAATTGAACTCGAGGCCAGCAGTGTCGCCGCAGGAGAGAACGTAACAATCTACTTAGCTCGAGACTCTGCGGGGGCTGTTCCTATTACGACGGATCAACTGGCCGGCGCAACACAAGCGCCAACCATCCGAACGGGTACGGTCGGTGGATTTGTATACACTATCGGTAAAGATTTTCATCTCGACTCGACGGTGAGTAACTCGACTCAAGGGACAATTTATTTGTTCGCTAAGTCAGCCACAGGTTCTCTGGCGGTGAACGTCAGGCTTAACTGGAGGGCATAATGGGCAGCAGTACCAGCACCACGGGAAGTCTTTTTGACGCATCGGTTCAGGCTGATGCTGATGGTAAGGTCACAATCGAGGGAGACCTCACAGTAGAGGGTACGACCACCAGTATCGAGACCGTCAACCTCAAGGTCGAGGACAAGCTGATTGAGCTTGGTAACGGCACTGCCGGAACCCCCTCTGGCGACGGCGGAATTATTCTTGAGCGCGGAAGCGCTACAAACGCATCTCTGATCTGGGACGAAAGCGCTGACACCTGGGTAGTCTCTACCACCGACGCCACAGGGTCCAGCAGCGGCGACCTCACGCTTACTGACGCGGCCCTAAAAGCTGCAGCTATTACTGCGTCAGGCGATATTTCTACTACGGGCGACATCATCCTTGATGACGGCGGCTCACTCAAGGAGGCTGGCGGTACTGCAGCGGTTACATTTGATGGGTCGGGTAATGTTACAAAGATTGGCCAAGATTCGATGTCGAGCGGGGACGTTCTTACGTGGGATGGCGCAAAGTTTGTGGGGGAAGCGCCTACTGTGGGTGACATTACTGGTGTTACTGCAGGCAATGGTCTTTCTGGTGGCGGTAATAGCGGGGCTGTTACTGTTGCACTTGACCTCAATGAGCTATCTGCCGCTACGGTAGACGTAGCTAATGACTCCGTCGCTATTGTTGACGCTAATGATAGCAACGCTTCTAAGAAGGAGAGCATCGCCGACCTTGTTAGCGGTATTGCAAGCACAGGCATTACTGCCAGTAGCGGAACTCTTGCTATTACAGCGGCCCAAACAGGCATCACTTCAGTTAAGAACACTGGCTTGGTGGTTGGTCGCGATGCGGACAACGACATTGACTTTGGTACGGATAACAACATTATTTTCCGTGCGGCGGGTGCCGACCAGGTTGTCCTTAAGGATGGCGTGCTGGAGCCTGTGACCGACGCCGATGTTGATTTGGGTGCATCGGCTAAGCAGTTTAAGGATGGTTACTTTCACGGAACCCTGGAAGCTGATGCGATCACTGTAGGGGGCACTGCGCTGAACACTGTCATTGCTGGCGTGACCGTAACGAACGCGACAAACGCTACGAACTCTACCAACGCCACGAACGCCACGAACTCAGCGCATGTTCTGGTCACTGACAATGAGAGCACTGCAGAAGAGAACC
>UEXM01000159.1_pt1 | contig 74034 bp, 61 predicted proteins | sample 1796661 | NCBI WGS metagenome assembly UEXM01 (sample SAMEA4772469, study PRJEB27181) | metagenome | reverse complement strand
TTCAGCAGTGTTCTGCAGAGCTTTGGAATTATCAGACATAAAGGCGATGAGCATGAGTTAACAAAAATAATGTTCGAGATTATCGCAGAAATCAGGCTATAAGACATCACCGAAATTAAATGCTGTTAAATTAATCTTGGGTAAATTTTATTGAAGTGTTAAAGTTATTAGTGATTCTGTCGATAGTAAAAGATGTCGCTATTAAACTTAGATTAATTGACATGAAAATTATTGTTATGAAAAAAATTATTACCTTAGCTATTTTATCATTATTTACTTTGCATTCTCATGCTGGAATTCGACAGTACCGTGCCGATATTGAAAACTCAACTTGGCAATTAACTGATGATTCTCGGCTGCAATGTACATTGTCGCATCAAATTCCTCGTTACGGCGAAGCTAAATTTTATAGTTCAGCAAACCGCAAGATGAATATGGAGTTTGAACTACAGATGATGCGACTGCCTGATAGTTACTCGTTAGCTGAAGTTCGTTCAGAAGCGCCTAACTGGCGACCAGGTGTTGCTGGCCGCGTACTTGCTGATATGAAATTGCATAAACAGTTTTCACCGAGTTTACCGAAAAAAATTGCTTGGAATATGCTCAACGAATTGGATCAAGGTATGAGTCCAACGTTTTATTACAATGACTGGTACAGTGATAATGATAAAATTACTGTGGGCTTGTCGACAGCGCGTTTTCAGAAAGCTTATCAAGCTTTTGTAAGTTGTGTAGGTAACTTACTTGATTTTAGTTTCGATGATATTTCTTATACGGTATTAAACTATCAATTTGGCTCTGATAAATTAACTAAATCATCACAGAAACGCATGGATATGATTGTCGAGTATTTGTCACTTGATTCTGAGCTTGAATTGGTATTAATTGACGGTTATTCAGATAGTTATGGTGGTCGAAATACTAACTTAAAAATGTCAGAACGTCGTGCGAATAAAGTGAGAGAGTTAATTGTTAGTCGCGGTATTGATGCGAGTAGAATCGAAGCAAATGGTTACGGAGAAAAACGCCATGTTGCTTCTAACGCCACCATTATTGGTCGTAGTAAAAACCGTCGTGTTGTTATCCGCATGGAGCAACCTTAAGGCTTTTAATTAAACGATTTCAAGATGATATTTGACATCGGTTAGCAGCATATTATAAATAGCACTTGAAGAGGCCTGTAGATTCACTGTAATCTACAGGCCTTTTTAGTTTGGGGTACAATTTATGAAAATTTTTATTCGCCTTGTCGCCATATTGTGCTGTGCTGTGCAGCTCAGTTGGGCTCAATTAGCCTCAGCACAAGTTGCTGATGCATTAACTTATGCAAATTATGATCAAGTTAAAGTTAGTCACCTTTACTTAGATCTTGATGTTGATTTTGATAAAAAATCATTAAAAGGTTTTGCTGAATTAACACTTAATTGGCTTAACGATGATGTTGCCGATGTTTATTTAGATACACGTGATTTAGAAATTCACCGTGTGATGGCAAAAAATGCTAATAACCAATGGGTAAAATTAAATTATAAGTTGGCTAAGCGTGATGATGTTATGGGGTCAAAACTGACTATTAAAACGCCTTTTCAAACGCCAACCATTCGAGTTTATTACAACTCATTACCGCAAGCGTCAGGGCTACAATGGCTAACTCCTGAGCAAACAGCCGGTAAAGACAAGCCATTTATGTTTAGCCAAAGCCAGGCTATTCATGCACGCTCTTGGATCCCAATTCAAGATACGCCAAGTGTGCGTATGACATACAATGCTCGTATTACTACTGCTGATGATTTACTTGCTGTGATGAGCGCCAATAACGTGCCGAACACAGAACGCGATGGCGATTATTCATTTTCAATGCCGCAAGCGATCCCTGCTTACCTTATTGCCATAGGCGTGGGTGATTTACAGTTTAAAGCCATGAGTAAACAGACGGGTATTTATGCTGAAGCGTATATTTTAGACCGAGCGGTTGCTGAGTTCGATGACACGCAGTTGATGATCGACGAAACAGAAAAGCTATTTGGAGCTTACCGTTGGGGCCGTTACGATTTACTTATTTTACCACCAAGCTTTCCTTTTGGCGGTATGGAGAACCCAAGATTATCATTTATCACCCCAACTGTAGTTGCTGGTGATAAAAGTTTAGTAAATTTAATTGCTCATGAATTAGCGCATTCTTGGTCTGGTAATTTAGTGACTAATGAAAGCTGGCAAGATTTATGGTTAAACGAAGGTTTTACCAGCTATGTTGAAAACCGCATTATGGAAGCGGTATTTGGTGCCGACAGAGCGTTAATGGAACGTGCGTTAGATGCACAGAACTTAAGTTATGAAATTGCTGAGTTACCACCAGGTGATACACAGCTATATATCGATTTGAATGGCCGTGATCCAGATGATGCGTTTTCAGGTGTGCCTTACACAAAAGGGCAGTTATTTTTAGTGTACTTAGAGCAAAAATTTGGTCGTGAAAAGTTTGATACTTTCATCATGCAATACTTTGACGATCATGCTTTTGAAAGTTTAGGTACGAAAAACTTTGTTAAATATTTAAAAGCTAATTTAACGCACAAATACCCTAATATTGTTAGCGATAAAGAACTTAACGAATGGATTTATGAGCAAGGCTTACCTAGCTATACCCCTAAACCACGTTCTGATGCTTTCGTTAAAATTGATAACTATATTGCTAAGTGGACTAGCGGACAGCTTGAGCTAGCGCAAATTCCAACTAAAAATTGGACATTACATGAATGGTTGCACTTTATTAATAACTTGCCATTAAACATTGCTAACGAGCGTATGAGCAATTTAGATGAAATGTTTAATTTAACGAACAGCACTAATGCTGAAGTAGCACATGCATGGTATTTATTAGCATTACGCTCAGGTTACGATGTTGTGTATCCGGCGATGGCAACTTATTTAGAGTCGATTGGTCGTCGCAAATTAATTGTGCCATTGTATAAAGAATTGGCTACATCAGCTAAAGGTAAAGAGTGGGCACAAGCGGTTTATAAAAAAGCGCGACCTGGCTACCATCCATTAGCGCAAGGTACAGTAGATGCTATTTTGTTAAACTAATGTAGACTTGCTAGTCATAATAAAAAAACATCGCAATTAGCGATGTTTTTTTGTTTATAAATATTGAAATCTGGTTGTAGTTTATGACTTTAAATCACTAATACCAGTTAGCTTGAATTTACGATGACATCGACTTGTCGTAATTTATCTTGTGGTGAAATAACCACGCGGATCTGTTGAGGCCCTTGTTGATAATGTAACGTTAATCGACCTCGTTTACGTTCGCTATGACTTGCTTGGCCATAATTATAATTGTAAAACGCTATTATTGCTGTCTCAGTTTTTGAGGTGAAGTAGTTTATTACTGCTGGCGTAGTATCATCAAATTGAGCAAATATACGTGCATTATCAAGCACCGGAATATGCACTTTTCTATTGTCACTTCTATGACTTTCTAACTCAGTCGTTGCGGCATTAAGGTTGGCACTGACTGCTAAAGCGACTAATAATGTATAGCGCAAAAATTGGCTCTTAGTGATAAAAAACCGAACTCGCATGAATAGATCCTTATTGATAATGAAACTTTAGCTTGCTAGATGCATGTAGGTATTGAGGTTTGCATTATAAACCTGTGTTGCTACGCCTTTATATTTGCTCAAGGGCGTGCTTTTTTTGATATAAACAGATTGGTATCAGTGTGCACGTTGATCATTTTTCTGTCAAATGTCGGCAAAAAGTTGCAAGCGGTGCGAAGATGCTAACTTGGCTGGCTGTGTAAACAAGCATCAAATTATGCTCGATGCTTGTTCGGTTTGTTTAAATCTTGATAATATGTTGATTATTAATTGATTTTTATGAACGGTCAACAAAATCATCACGGTAATGGTCGACCCATAGTGCAGTGGCACCACAAATTGCGACTGGCATAACTACTAGGTTGACGATAGGGATCATCGAGAATATTGCCGTGGTTATACCAAAACTATAGCTTAAACCTTGGCGTTGTTTTAGTGCTTGTCGCATACGATCGAAACTGATCTTATGATTATCAAATGGATAGTCTTTATATTGTACAGCCATCATCCAAGCAAGAAATAAGAACCAGAGCACTTGGCCAATTACTGGCAGTAGCCAATAAAGTAAAAAGAAGCCTATTGCTCTTGGCAGATAGTAACCCAGCTTACTGAGTTCACGTGAAAGTGTTCTTGGAATATCTTTGACCACATCAAGAGCGCCACCACTATCTAATGGCTGATTAGTTAACAAGGCTTCTATTTTTTCTGATAGTAAGCCATTAAACGGAGCTGCTAGCCAATTGGCAACTGAGCTGAAAATAAATGAAAAAATAATTAAAATAAACAACACCGCTAATGGCCAAATAAAGTTACTTAACCAAGCAAAAGACTCACCAAGCCAATCTTCTAGCGTCAACATATAGCTCTCTAGTTGTAAAAACATATAATAAAAAGCACAGCTAAAAAGCACTAAATTTACCGTTAGTGGGATAAATACAAAGCGGCGAATTCCCGGTGTGCGAATTAACTCAAAGCCTTTGATAAAATATCCGGCACCGCCGTTTGCTAAAGGCTGGGGTCTGTTATTGTTCATTGCTGATTTATTAACCTAACTAATTGATATTCATGGCTCGATTATAGGATCCTTCGCGTGATATGAACAGTATTGTGATGTTACAAAATACATCAATCTCTGGTACAGTGGCGGCAATTACACGGGTTTTAATATATTTTTTCTAATTGTACGAAGTTTGTAAAACATTTACTAAAATTTTGGCAATAGATAGCAACGATTAGGTTATTCGATTTAATGCGACTCAAGCATATAAAATTGGCAGGTTTTAAATCATTTGTCGATCCAACAACTGTGCCATTCGAACAGCAGATGACCGCTATTGTTGGTCCTAATGGCTGTGGAAAATCAAACATAATTGACGCTGTTCGCTGGGTGTTAGGTGAAAGCTCGGCTAAAAATTTACGTGGCGATGCCATGACCGATGTCATTTTTAATGGTGCAGCAACGCGAAAACCAATTGGCCAAGCTAGCGTTGAATTAGTGTTTGATAACACTCAAGGGCGTATTCAAGGGAATATGGCGGACAGAAGCCAAGTGTCTGTGCGTCGAGTGGTGAACCGCGAAGGCATAAATAGCTACTTTTTAAATGGCACAAAATGCCGACGTAGAGATATTACTGACATTTTTCTTGGTACCGGTTTAGGGCCTCGCAGTTATGCCATTATTGAACAAGGCACCATTTCACGATTAATTGAATCAAAACCGCAAGAGCTACGCGTTTTTATTGAAGAAGCTGCAGGTATTTCAAAGTATAAAGAGCGTCGCAAAGAAACTGAAAACAGAATACGCCATACCAGAGAAAACTTAGCGCGATTAAGTGATATTCGTCTCGAACTTGATGTGCAAATTGATAAGCTTCATCAACAGGCTGAAGCCGCCAAGCGCTTTCGTGCTTTAAAACAGCAAGAACGTAAGTATAAGGCTGAATTAGCGGTATTACGTTGGCAAAAATTTGATCAGCAACGCCAGCAGCATCAAACGCGTATCTTAGCGCTGGAAAATAAAATTGAGAGTCAAAATACTCAGCTCAGTCAAAATGATTTGGTCATTATCGAATTAAAAGAGACGTTGCTGCGTTGCAATGATAATAACCAAACTTGGCAACAAGAAAAACTCAATTTAACGCAAGATATTGCCCGTGCTGAGCAACAAGTAAAACACTTAAAAGAACAGACCGAAAAAACACAGAGTGATAATGAATTAACTCAACAACAATTGCTTAATGCCCAGCAGTTAATTTTAGCTGAGCAAGAGCAGTTGCAATTGGGTGATCAGCAATTAAATGAGCAACAACCACAATTGCAAAAAGTAGAAGCAGAATTAGCACGTTGCCAAGCTGAGCTGAAACAGCAGCAAATTGCGCAAAAGCAATTGCAGAGCCAGTGGCAGCAACAACAGCAACAGCGTACAGATCTGCAGCAGAAAAAACAGACAGTGCAGGCAAATATCACGCAGCAACAAACCATTATTGAACAGGTTAAGCAGCAAGTCATAAAACTACGTGAACAAGTTAGCCTGTTACCATTAACGGATATGCTCGTTGAACAGCAACTGCAACAACAAAAAGCTACCGAGTTAAGTGCGTTAAAACAAATACAAGCGCAGTTGACTTTACTGGCCAGTCAAGAAAGTCATTTACAGCTGCAGAGCCAAGAGCTTCATCAACAATTAGCGGTAGTTACGGGGCAATCAACCGTGAAAATACAAGTGATTGATGAGCGACAAAAAAAGCTAGCTGATAAATCTCCTTGGAGTGAAAAACAAGCGAAATGGCTGAGCACTCAAGGTATCAATGATATCGTTTCGCTGCAAAGCCAATTAACGGTGGCTAAAGGTTGGGAACTGGCCGTTGAAGTTGCTTTATCGCATTGGCTTGCGGGTCATGTTTTGTCAGCGTTACCTGAAGCTGATACCGACGGTAGTTTAGGTGCAGATAACTTATGCTTTGTATATCAAACGGCAGAGTCTACAGCCGCTCACGATAATATAGTAGCCACTAAAGCAAAGACATTAGCGAGTAAAGTCACAGGTGTTGCCACGTTAAATAGCTATTTTAATCGTATATTGATCGCTGAAACATATCAGCAAGCAAAACGTCAGTTAGCAACATTAGCTGACGGTGAAAGTATTATTTGCCCAGATGGTACTTGGTTAAGTCATCATAGGCTTATGAAAGGAAAACTTGAGCAAGGCTATGATTATATAAGTTTACAGCGAGATCTTGAAAACGAACAAGCTGCACTACTGCAGTTACAACAACAGCAACAAAAGCTTGAGCAGCAGCAAGATAATTATAATCAACAACTTAAGTCTATCGTCATAGAGAAAAAAGCTCAAAGTGAACGTTTAGCATTACAGCAAGATAAACTCAATACACTAGAGAAAACGATTTCCGCGGGTGAGCAAGACAAACTTTATCAACAAGCTCAGCACAAAAAATTAACCGCAGAGATTGCAGAGTTGCTTGAAAGTGAGCAGTTTGCCAAAGAAAAATTAACGGCGTTTGAAAGTCAATTAACGCCATTGCTTGACGATAGTGAATATGATCTTGAAGGGTTTTCGCAACAACAAACGCTATTACAACAGTCAATAGAAGAAATACAAAGTCGCAGTCAAGACTTACATCAACAGCGTCATCAGTTGAGTTTGGTTGTTGAGCAGCTAAAAAACCAACGATTACAGCACGAGCAAAGTATTCGAGCGAATCAAGAAAATATTAATTTATTGACGCAAAGGCTAAGTAATAACAGCCAAGTTTTTAGTGATAACAGTAAACCGTTGCAAGCGTTTGAACAGCAATTGCCAAAGTGGCTTGATAACCTATCTGCGATTAATGAAAAGCTACATGTTAATCAAAAAACCTTGAATGACAGCCAAACACGTTTGGCAGAGGTAGAATTAAGCCAGAAAACCAGTCAAAATAAAATAGCTGTACTGAATGAACAGTTAGCGCGTTTGCAGTTAGACAGTGAAGGTTTTAAATTAAGAGCTGAAAGTGCATTAGAAGTGTTAGCTGAGTTAAAGCAAAGTATTGATGATGTTATTGCGGCTATGCCAGACAATGCCAAAGAAGCGTTTTGGCAAGCCCATTTAGTTAAGCTGGCTAAAGATATTCAGCTGTTAGGGGCGATCAACCTAGCCGCGATTGAAGAATATGAAACTCAGTTTGAGCGTAAAAGTTATCTTGACCAACAAGATCAAGACCTTAATAATGCCATAACAACTTTAGAAGCAGCCATTGCAAAAATAGATAAAGAAAGTCGACATAAGTTTAAGTTAACTTTTGATCAAGTAAATAAAGATTTGCAACGGCTATTTCCTAAGGTTTTTGGTGGTGGGCAAGCATACTTGTCACTAACAGGTGAAGATCTTTTAGAAACAGGGGTTACTATCATGGCAAGACCCCCAGGTAAAAAAAATAGCACAATTCATCTATTATCTGGTGGAGAAAAAGCGCTGACCGCATTATCATTGGTATTCGCTATTTTTCGATTGAACCCAGCACCATTTTGTTTACTTGATGAAGTGGATGCACCTTTGGATGATGCAAATGTCAGTCGTTTTTGTAATCTAGTGCGAGAAATGTCGCAAACAGTGCAATTTATATATATAAGTCATAATAAAATCGCTATGGAGATGGCGTCACATTTAACCGGTGTTACTATGTTTGAACCAGGTGTTTCACGTATGGTAGCGGTTGATATTGACGAAGCAATCGCTATGGCAGAAGTATAAGAATAGGCTAGGTAATGGAAGATAATTTCAGAAATACATTAATTATTATCAGTGCTCTCGTAATAGCAGCTATTTTCATTCATGGTTATTGGACCATCAGGAAACAAAAAAATCCGTACAAATTAAAAACCAAAGAAGAGCCTATAGCGCCACAACCGCGTGGCTTTGATGGTTCGGGTTTTGACCAAGACGGTGTTAGTAAGCCGAAAGTTGTTGGTGCCAACCCAATATTAGATGATGTCGCAGTAAAGTCGCATACACTTGAAGATAATGACGAATTTCATAGTGATGTGCCAATGCCAAATGACGTACCTCATGCTGACTTTGAAGATAAGCCATTAGATCAAAGTTTGAATTTTGGTGCTTTGCTTAATGATACAGAAGAAGTACCTGCGCATTTAAAGCAACAAGCGTTATCAGATGTTGATCGTTATGCTGATAGACAAAACTATCAAGACAATGGCTATGCTGAAACTACGGTTAATGAGTCAGTTGAGAATGACATTATTGAGAAAGAAACAGTTCAATATGAACCGGTTTACCAACAGCCTGTTACTCAAGCAAAACCAGAGGTTATTCGAAATAAGCCACTAGCACGTAAAAAAAATGTGCGTGAGCCTAAAGCGAAACGAAACCAAATGGAGATCAATTTTGGTGATGAAGCCGTAAAAGATATGCCAAGCATGTCGGCGACTGAATCCTCTAAAAAACCTGCGAATGACATTGAACCGCAAGTTATTGTGCTTTCTGTTGTCATGCCTGAAGGTCAAACAATGTCAGGTGCAGCGCTTTTACCTATATTGCTTACTTTAGGCATGAAATACGGTGAAATGAATATATTCCACCGTCATCAAGACAATGCAGGTAACGGTAAAGTCACGTTTAGCTTGGCCAATATGCTAAACCCAGGAACGTTTAATTTGGATGATATCGAGAACTTTACTACCCAAGGCATTACGCTATTTATGACCTTGCCTAATGCCGGAGATGCCTTTGAAGTATTTGAACAAATGCTTAATGCAGCTAAACAGCTTGCGGTTGAGTTTAAAGGGCAATTGTTAGACGACAAACGCAGCGTCATGACCAAGCAAACTGAACAACATTATATGGGTATTATTCGAGAGTTTGAGCGTAAGAGTCGCATCGGCTCGCTTTAAACCTACACCTCCAGTAATCATGAACCTCTGTCAATAAATTGCAGCAACAACTAAGCTAATCAGTATTTGTTGCACTTTATTGACGCTAGTACACTCACTTTCAAAGTAACTAAAACCTATGTCTGAAGAAAATATTATTAATCGTATCGCTGAAATATGTCAGTTAATTAGCCATTATAATCATCAATATTATGTGCTTGATGAACCGACTGTACCTGATGTTGAATACGATCGATTAATGCGCGAATTAACAGCTTTAGAAACTGAGTATCCGCAATTTAAAACGCTTGACTCACCTAGTCAGAAGGTTGGTGGTGAGGCGCTTAAAGCATTTAGCCAAGTTGTACATCAACTACCTATGTTGTCGTTAGATAATGTTTTTTCTGCACAAGAATGGCAAGCCTTTGTTAAGCGATTAAAAGACCGATTAAAATCATCGTTAGACTTTGCCATTTGTGCCGAGCCTAAGCTCGACGGTTTGGCGGTAAGTTTACGTTACGAAAATGGTATTTTTGTTCAAGCAGCTACACGCGGTGATGGTACAGTAGGTGAAAATATTACTGAGAATGTCCGTACGATAAAGTCGATCCCTTTGCGTTTACAAGGCACTAATTTTCCCGATGTGTTAGAGGTTCGTGGTGAGGTGTTTATGCCAAAATCGAGCTTTGAAGCATTAAACCAACAAGCGATTAAAAAAGGTGAAAAAGGCTTTGCTAACCCACGCAATGCCGCCGCTGGTAGCCTAAGACAATTAGACTCTAAAATTACCGCTAAACGAAATCTTGCTTTTTATGCCTATGGTATTGGTTTTGTCGGCGCAAGCGAGGACGGCAATGGTATTGATGAAAACTGGCTAGCAGATTCACATTATCAGCGTCTTTGCCAAATAAAAAGCCTTGGTTTACCTATGTGCCCGGAAGTTAAGTTACTGGAAAATGCCACTGAAGTTGAAGCATTTTATCAAGATATTTTGCAGCAGCGTGAAAACTTGAGTTATGAGATAGATGGCACGGTATTTAAAGTTGATGATATTGCTTTACAGCAAAAACTTGGCTTTGTTGCCCGAGCACCTCGCTGGGCTACTGCCTATAAATTCCCTGCACAAGAAGAATTGACAGTATTAGAAGCCGTTGATTTTCAAGTTGGACGAACAGGGGCAATAACGCCAGTGGCTCGCCTTAAACCGATATTTGTTGGCGGTGTTACGGTGAGTAATGCCACCTTACACAATCAAGACGAGATTGACCGCCTAGGCATACAAATCAAAGATACGGTGATTATTCGCCGTGCCGGTGACGTAATTCCTCAGATCGTCAGTGTTGTCGTTGAACGAAGACCTGCAGATGCTGAAGTGATTACCTTTCCATCGGTATGTCCAGTGTGTGAATCTGCGGTGATGAAAGCTGAGGGTGAAGCTGTACTGCGTTGTACTGGCGGTTTATATTGTCAGGCGCAGCGTAAAGAGGCGATTAAACATTTTGCCTCGCGTAAAGCACTTGATGTTGATGGTTTAGGCGATAAATTAGTTGAACAATTGGTTGATGAAGGCTTGATAAAAACCCCAGCCGATTTATTTAAGTTAACCACGCTTGATGTCAGTACGATGGCGAGAATGGGAGCAAAGTCTGCAGACAACTTAATTAAGGGCCTTGAGTCGGCAAAAAATACTACCTTGGCAAAGTTTGTTTATGCTTTAGGTATTCGAGAGGTTGGTGAAACGACTGCGTCGAATTTAGCGCAGTATTTTCATACTTTTTCAGCAATTAAGTCGGCCAATGAAGAGCAATTACAGCAAGTGCCTGATGTCGGTGTCATTGTGGCAAAAAATATTGTCAATTTTTTCGCGCAAGACCATAACGTAGAAGTGGTTGAAGAGTTAGAAGCGATAATGTCTTGGCCTGATATTGAAGTGAAAAGTGACGATGAATTACCGCTTAAAGATCAAACCTTTGTCTTAACAGGTACCTTGAGTAAAATGGGGCGAAATGAAGCAAAAGCCGCCTTACAAGCTTTAGGAGCAAAGGTGTCTGGTAGTGTTTCAGCAAAAACGCATTATTTAGTCGCAGGCGAAAAAGCGGGGTCTAAATTGGTTAAAGCACAAGACTTAGGCGTCAGCGTATTAACTGAAGATGAAATGATTGCTTTACTAAATAACTAAATAGGATCTGATTTTAGTCTTTAAAAGGCTTTTGTCATGTAAATAAACTGTTGAGGTAGTATGACTGAGTTACTGATTGATATTGGCCAGTGGTTTCGCGGATATCAATATCAAACGGCTATGGCGATTGTGGCCACGGTATTAGTGATTTTTGGTAATGATATTAACAATGCTGTGCGTAAGCTGGTTGCTAAGCAGCATTTTATTATTCGTTGTTTCACTTTTATTGTGGTTTGTGCGTTTGGCTATGGCTTGTTAACGGTTTGGTTAACTCGACTGTTATCGCAGCAATTATCACAAGTACCTAATAGTTATGTACTACCTTTGATCGTGGCGATTTTTAGTGTTTTGGGTGTTTATGCACAAAAGCGTCGACATATTTAAGTGCTAGGGGAGATAATTTATTTTTATCTGCCCTTTTTTATCTGCCCTTTATAGCCGAATAAAGGCATAGCAAAATAATACTATGGGTAAGGGCAGTAGTATGGCAAAGAGGATAGTTTCGCACCATTCAATTGTGCGATAAAAGCGATACCAAGAGGCGTTTTCTTCACGGGTTGACGGTAACACCTGAAAGAAAAACATAAATGCCGAAATCACTAAACTTTCAATGGCAATAAATAAAATAAGTATAGCTAACCAGACTAATACGCTGGGGGTTTGCATCTTTATTTGTGATTGCAAGCCAATAAAAAGTACAAAAAAGAACAAACACCAGGCTAAAAGTTGCCATTTAAAACGAGCGAAAGTAATAGCAATATAATTAAAAAGTTCAGGGCTAATTGAGAATTTCATTAAGTGAAAAATAACTCCAATAGGTGATTGAATGACGAAGGTGTTAACTAAAATAAAGTAACTATTACTATTACACTGTGTTTAAAACCGTTAAATTAAACCGTATCAAGTATAGCGATTTATGTGAGCAAATGTCAGTAATAGCATGACATTAAATGCTTTTATCTGCCAGTATCAAGGCGACTCGTTAACGAAAATTATAGCTAGCGCCGCCAAGGTATTAATTATCATCAAACTTGCCGGCACTTGTTGTCAGCTAAGGTGAATTATTCACCTTGAAGTACCCATAATTAGGAAACCGAAATTAGGAAACCGAATGAATAATAAAATTAGCCATTTTTTTAGTGTCACCATAGTAATGACAACGTTTATGACACACGCTGTAATGGCAACGAGTATAGGTGCTCAAGCTGATACAATTCAACAAAATCTAACCGTTACCAAGGAGCATAAAGCAACACCTTTAGCGAGAGTGATGTCACAGTCAGCCAGTGAATCATCGGATGATGAAAGTCATACGGATAAAACCTTACGATTAGCAATCAGTGAGCTTAAAGATAGTAGTGGTTTAGTTTATTTTGGCGGAAAAGTGTCTGAGGCTGAGCTGAGTCATTATTTATCAGCGTTGAAAAACGAACTAGGTGAAGAGCAATATGCGACCTTCAGGCAGCTGCAAGCAGCGCGTGATCATCAATCTTTTCACGTTACTTTAATTAATCCTTACGAATATCAAACTATTGATAAAGAAAAACTTAGCTTATCACAAAACTTTAGCGTTACCTTACATGGCCTAGGTACTGCAGAAAAAGCAGGAAAACGCAGTTATTTTGTTGTTGCATCGTCTGCTGATGGACAGTTTATTCGCCAAAAACTCTTATTAAAAAACAAAGACTTCCACATAACATTGGGCTTTTCTCCTACAGATGTTTTTGGTGTTAGTAAGGGCCGAGACACGCTAATCAAGAAATAAATTTCATTACTTTTCATTGATAAACTTGTGATAGATTTGTGATAACTCTGTGAAAGTTTAGCCATGTTTGCTTTGCATACTGAATGCGAAATCATTTAGTTATCAAGGGAAACATATGAAATACTTTAAAACAGCATCAGCAATCGCATTAGCGCTTTCAAGTTCAGCGTTAATGGCACAAGAATTAGAAATAAAGTTTACTAACCTCACTCAAGGTATTTACTACACGCCTATTTTAATGTCAGCTCATGATGACACTATGTCACTTTTTAGTGCTGGTACTGCCGCAACACCTGAATTACAAATGATGGCTGAAGGTGGAGACATTTCTGGCCTAGTTACCTTACTTGACGGTGCAAATGCAAATAATGCCACCAACCCAGCTGGCGGTTTACTTGCACCGGGCCAATCAACAACTGCGATGCTAAGTACTGATGACAGTAATACTTATTTGTCGATTGTAACCATGTTACTACCAACCAATGATGGTTTTGCTGGTGTAAGTAGTTGGAAAATACCGACTGAAGTTGGTAGTTACACGTTTAATGTTAATGCATACGATGCCGGTACTGAAGCAAACAACGAAGTTGTTAATGGTGGTGGTGCTCCAGGTGCTTTAGGTATTCCAGCGGCTCCGGGTATGGATGCGGGTACAGGTGGTACAGGTGTAACGACTGAAGAAGCGAATAAAACTGTGCATATTCATCGTGGTAGTTTAGGTGATGATGATCTAACAGCAGGTAAAAGTGATTTAGATAATACAGTTCATCGTTGGTTAAATCCGGTTGCACGTGTCACTGTTACAGTAAAATAGGGGACTATTATGACTATTTTTTATAAAAATCAGTTTGCCCGTAAAGGTATCTGGTCAGCATTAGGTTTTACGGTTTTGCTGTCAGCCTGTGGCGGTAGTGATAATAATTCAACACCTGAGCCAGTAACGCCTACACCGCCAACACCGGTAACCTACACTTATGAAGTTAGTGTAACTAACTTAACGCATGCACAGCCTTTATCACCTGTGGCTGTTGTTTTACATAATGAAGGAGCTTTATTTGAACTCGGCGCCAGCGCGACAGTGGCATTGGAAAATTTAGCTGAAAGCGGTGATAACTCGCAAGTTCTGGCACAAGACATGGTGTTAGCGGGCGCAAGTGGAGCGGGTGTTATTATGCCAGGGATGAGCGAAACGGTATCTGTCAGTCTGGTTGATACAAAACCTATGTTGCTATCTGCTGCGACCATGTTAGTAAATACCAATGATGCTTTTAGTGGCATCAACGCTATGTCGCTGGAAAATATGGCTGTTGGCGAAAGTATTTCGTTGCGAACAAGTTCTTATGATTCAGGCACAGAGAAAAATAGCGAAACAATGGCAACAATACCGGGTCCTGCTGCTGGCGGTGAAGGCTTTAATGCTGAACGTGATGATGTCGACTTTATCGGTATGCACGCGGGTGTGATCACTAGTGACGACGGCTTAATGCAGTCAGTATTAACCCAAGCGCATCGTTTTGATAACCCTACCTTAGCGATATCTGTTACTCGTGTAGAGTGATCATTAACGCTAAATCATGATGTTTACATGATGGTTTAGCCGCTATTTTTGTATCTGTGCTTCGTTCTTGTCAATAAAAGATAATAATAATGGAGCAAAGCATGGATACCATACTGGTGGTTGAAGATGAGCAAGACATTGCTGATTTGGTGACCTTAAACCTACAAGAAATTGGCTTAACAGTTGATCATTGTTTATCTGGTGAAGTCGCCTTAGAAAAGTTAAAAATTAATCAATACGACTTAGTGATGCTTGATGTCATGTTGCCAGGTATATCGGGTTTAGATGTCTGTCGACAGTTACGCGAACAAAAGCCGGAGCAGGTGATTTTAATGGTAACCTCAAGAAATAGCGAAATCGATCGTGTATTAGGCCTTGAACTCGGCGCTGATGATTATATGACTAAGCCATTTAGTGTGCGAGAGTTACAAGCTAGAGTGCGCAGCCAGCTTAGGCGTGTGCATTTATTATCAAAAATAAGTCAGCAACAGTTAGCGCAGCAGTCGCCTGAGCATTACTTAACTTTAGGTACCTTGCAAATTGATAACATTACTCACAGTGCTACGCTTAATGGCAAGCATATTGACTTAACTTCAACCGAATTTGATTTGTTATTCTATTTAGCCTCTCACCCAGAACAAGTTTTTTCCCGTGAACAATTGTTAAGTTCAGTCTGGGGATATCATCATAGTGGTTATGAACATACTGTTAACTCACATATTAACCGTTTACGTAATAAAATTGAACGTAATGCCACTAAACCTGAAATTGTACAAACTGTTTGGGGCGTGGGCTACAAGCTTTGTCGTCAAGGGGTTTTAGCGTGAAGCTATCGCTTTACCACCGACTATCTTTATCGTTATTAGCGGTATTTTTAGTTATTATCACTGTGTTTTTTGTTTGGGCCGAGCATTTAGAGCAAACAACACGCTATGAGTCTGAGCAACATTTACACCTTTCACTTGCCGCCAGTTTAGCGCGCGATAATCCGCTGCTTCAAGAAGGGGCCTATGATCATCAAGCGCTGAAAAATTTGTTTCATACCTTAATGGTGTTAGGACCAGCATTTGAGTTTTATTTTGTTGACCCAAACGGCGTTATTCTTACCCATTCAATCACCCCCTCGTTGATAAAACGAGATCGGATTGACTTAACCCCGTTAATTCAATTAACACAAAACCAAGTGAGTTTACCTATTTATGGTGATGATCCTCAGCATGAAAGCAGACAAAAAATATTCTCTGCTGCCCCGGTGTTTAATGGTAGTGAGTTAAGAGGCTACCTCTATGTGATTGTTGCTGGTGAGCGATATGAGTCAGCGTACAGTCGCTTAGACTCAGACCGTCAAGCTGAACTTTCTATGGTGATGTTGGTAGGAGCATTATTGTTTCTTTTTATTGTTATGCTCGGTATTTTTTATTACTTCACTCGACCACTTCGCCGATTAAACAGTGACATTCAACAACTAAAAGAGGCGGGGTTTGATAAATCTAAGGTAACTTTAACCCCTTGGATGACCAATAGTAGCAATGAAGTACACCAACTGGGTGTGGCATTTGAAGAAATGGTTAATCAAATTAATGGTCAGTTAAATTTATTACAGCAAAGTGATGTGCAACGCAGAGAGCTTCTGGCGGATATTTCTCATGATTTACGCACGCCGTTGTCGTCTTTACAAGGCTATATTGAAATGATCGCTCATAAAGGCGATGAGTTAACAGCATCTGCACGAGAAAAATATATTCATATCGTATTAAAAAACACCTTACAGCTGAAGTTACTTATTGATCAAATATTTGAGTTAGCACACCTTGAAGGCGGGCAAGTATCACTAAATTTTGAAACATTTAACCTTGCCGAATTACTTTACGATGTGCTGGCAAAGTTTACTTTAGAGGCAAGTGAAAAAAATATTGAAATATCGATAGAGCCAAAATGTTCGTACACACAAGTGCACAGTGATATTGCTAAACTTGAACGTGTGATCAGTAACTTACTCGAGAATGCGATTCGCCATACCAGTGAAAACGGTAAAATTGTTTTTGCGATTGACGAGCTTGATAACAACCAATGTCGATTGAGCATTACAGATAATGGCACCGGGATAAAAGCAGAAGAACTCTCTTACATTTTTGATACTCGCTACCGAGCCAGTAATGCGATACAGGACAAAAACAAACATACCGGTTTAGGTTTAGCCATTACTAAAAAGCTACTAGAATTATTGAAATCTGATATCAAAGTGCAAAGTACTTTAGGTGAGGGAAGTTCGTTTTCGTTCAATTTAAGGCGGGTAAGTCATTAAAATAATTACTGTTGGTTTTTATTAATTACTGTTGGTTTTTATTTAATAAGCATAGATATTTATATTTTCATTACTTAAAATAAGCTAACAAGGATATTATTTTAGGAAATTAAATGAAACTTAAATTAGCGTTTTGTTTTGCTGTTATGACATTAGCCGGCTGTACAACTTCTTCAACAGGTCGATCGCAGTTAATGATGATGTCTAGCGATGAGCTTAATAAAATGGGTGCTGCCTCATTTGAAGAAATGAAAACAAAAGAAAAAATCAGCCAATCTCCCGAGATTAACCGTTACGTGCAATGTGTTGCCAGTGCCATTACTAAAAATGTTTCTAAATCTGCTCATGATGGCGCCTGGGAAGTAGTTGTTTTTGACTCTGAACAAGTGAATGCTTTTGCGTTACCTGGTGGCAAAATAGGCGTTTATACCGGTATATTAAAAGTGGCTGAAGACCAAGACCAGCTGGGGGCTATTATTGGTCACGAAGTCGGTCATGTGATAGAAGGCCATTCGAACGAGCGTTTGTCATCAAATCAAGCTAGTCAAATGGGCTTATCTTTGGTGAATGTTTTATTAGAAAGTCAAAATATCGAAAGTAGAAATATTGTCATGGCAGGTTTAGGTCTTGGTGTGCAATATGGCGTATTAATGCCTTACGGTCGCAGCCATGAAAGTGAAGCTGATATTGTTGGTCAAGATTTAATGGCTAAGTCAGGCTTTGATCCGGCAGCAAGCATCAAACTTTGGCAAAACATGGCTAAATTATCTAACGATGCACCGCCTGAATTTATGTCGACTCATCCATCAAATACCACTCGTATTAAGCAGTTAACTGAGCATTTACCTAAATCAATGCCTTTCTTTACAAAGTCAACGCCAGTTAAATGTACTAAGCCATCTATTTAGTATTAACGGTCATACTTTTTTGTCATGAAAGCCTGTTGATACAGGCTTTTATTTATCGAAAAGTACGCTAAGTCTTATCTTTTTAGTTTGATTATAACCCATCATTTAAATGAATGAGCAGTGCTGCGCTACTCGAAATTTTTCGCTGATTATTTATTCCTCAGGTTACCTATTTACTTTCACCTTTTGCAGAAACCTTTCCCCATTTCGGTATAGTCAATGGTCAAATACAGATGATTTTAAATTTAAACTCAATTAAATTAATGACTTACAATTTGGCATGTGATTGGCTATATCAACATTAAGTAACGATTAATGTTGTTGAAGGATAGTCATGGATATAAAGAAAAATACTCAAGTTAAAAAAGTATCATGGGTAAAGCGCTTTGCTTTTGTAATGTGTGTATTAGTGTTTATTGCTTGGCAATTTAATAGCCCAAGTTCAGATAATAAACTCACTAGAAGTGACATTCGAGTCGCTTCAGTACAGCAAAGTGATTTACCTTTTACCATTTCAGGCTTTGGTAAGCTTATTTCAAAACATAAGCGTTTACTCACCGCGCCAACGATAGCCACGGTCGAAGAAATACGGGTATTGCCTGGTGCTGAGGTTACCCCAGACACGGTTATTATGACCTTAAGTAATCCTGATCTTTTATTACAAGTTAATAATGCTGAGATGGAGTTAGTTAGACATAATACCAGTTTACGTGAACTGAAAGTTAACCAAAAAAGTGAGTATTTGTTGTATCAAGCTAACTTAGTGAATATTGAATCTGATTTAGCTGCGGCGAAATTAAAAGTTGAAGCAGAAAGTAGGCTAGCCGCTAGCGGTATTGTCTCGGCAATAGATTTTAAACGTTCAAAATTAACCGAAGAGCAATTTGGAAAACAACTAGAGATAGAGCAGCAAAGGTTGGCGCATTTAAAAACAGCACATCAAGAAAAAATAGCAGTACAAGGGCAGTTTACCAAGCAACTTGAAGCTAATTTGGCATTGAAGTTATCTTTACAGGCCGGGCTAGTGATTCATGCCGATATCGAAGGGGTATTACAGTCATTACCAGTAACGTTAGGGCAAAGTGTTGCATCAGGAGAGCAATTAGCACTGGTCGCCAGCAATAAAACCATGATGGCGCAACTTCAAATTCCACAAGAAGCGGCACAAGAGATTGTCATTGGTCATCAAGCTGAAATAAACACCCGTGGAGCTCTGGTTAGAGGCATAGTAAATCGTATTGACCCGGTAATTACTAACGGCAGTGTCATTATTGATATCGACATAACACAAGCATTACCCGCAAATGCAAGACCTGAATTGAAGGTCGAAGGGATAATTGAAATTGGCATGCTTAGCAATGCACTTTATGTCAAGCACCCTGTTGGGGTTAAAGCGAATTCAAGCCAAACTTTATTTACTCTGGCTGATAACAAGCAAAGTGCCATACAGAGAACAATAAAGTTTGGCCGAATTATTGGCAATAATATCGAACTACTTTCAGGCGCCAGTATGGGAGAGCAATTTATTGTTTCTGATACTAGCGCTTATTTACAAAACCAAACAATGATGATCACAGACTAACAAGGACTGAATTATGAACAAGCAAGCTCTTATCGAATTAAAAAATATCAGTAAGGTTTATTCAAAAATAGATATGGAAACTCATGCACTTCGAGACATTAATATGGCTATTTATGAAGGTGATTATGTCTCTATTTCTGGGCCGTCGGGTTGTGGAAAATCAACACTATTGTCTATTTTAGGTCTACTAGACACGCCAACAACGGGCAGTTACCTCATTAAAGATCAGCAAGTGGCTAATTTAACCGCTGATGATAGAGCTGAAATTAGAAACTTACATATCGGTTTTATTTTTCAGGCGTTCAACTTAATTGATGAAATTAGTGTTTATGACAATGTTGCCTTGCCGTTAAAGTATCGAGAGCCAAGATTGTCAGCCAAAGAAGTGAATAAACAGGTGATGGAAAGTTTAGAAAAAGTGGAAATGCAGCACAGATGTTCGCATAAGCCCAATCAGCTTTCTGGTGGCCAGCAGCAACGTATTGCCATTGCTCGAGCGCTAGTGGGCAAACCAAGTATATTATTAGTAGATGAACCTACCGGCAACTTGGATTCTAAAAATGGTGATTTAGTGATGGCTTTATTAGACAACCTCAATAAAGAAGGCACGACCATTTGTATGGTTACCCATGACCCAAGGTATGCTAATCACGCTAGCATAAAACTGAATTTATTAGATGGTGTTATTTTAGATGACATTACTTTAAGTGACAGTACGTTACAGGAGGCGGTATGAGCACCTTACTCAATGAAGTTAAAGCAACCGCAATCAGTTTGTCGCGAGTCCCTGGTTTTGTGGTAACCACTGTATTTACGTTGGCGTTAACTTTAGGCGTATTGTTGGCTGCATTTAGTCTCAATCATTTATTAATTTTTAAGGCATTACCTTACCCTGACGCTGAACGCCTGATTTTAATGAAGCAAGAGATACAGCAGGGAGATCGCGTCTATAAAAACTCGCAATTTTTTGTCGCACAAAAATTAATGTATCAAAAGCAAAAGAGCTTAACGTCAATGGCGTTGGTTTATCGTAACCGCAGTGTGTTAGCTAGCCATGGTGAAAAGCCACTGACAGAAATCAGTTATATTAGTCCTGAGTATCTAGACATATTAGCGACACCGATATTAATGGGCAGAGCATTTAACCAACAAGAGCAAGTAGATAGCCATAATCCCTCGGCAATGATCAGCGAACAGTTGTGGAGGCAACGTTTTGCTAGCGATAGTAATATTTTGGGTCAAAGCATGACCTTGGGTAATAAACAATTTCGAATTGTCGGGGTGATCTCAAAAAGTTTTATTGAACCTAATTTATTTAATGATGAAGAACAAAGCCAAGTCTGGTTACCATGGGACTTCCACGCTCAGGAAGAGGATAGTTGGAATAATGCTTATACAAGTACCGCAGCCATTGGAAAATTATTGCCAAATACATCACAGGCGCAGGCGAGTGAAGAGTTTAATCAGTTAATTGATCCTATGTTCCAGCAAAATGGCCGTATAGGTAAAGATAAACATCAAGCCTTGGTAGCAAGTTTTCAAAACTTACAAGTCGCTATTATAGGTGATAACAAGTACATAGGTTTATTGGTGCTATTAGGCGCAGGCGTGTTATTACTTATTGCTTGTGCAAATATTGTTAATTTATTTTTTTCCAGAGCAGCGCAAAGACAACGCGCCTTGGTTATTCAAGCCACTTTAGGCGCAAAACTGAAACATTTGTTTTTTAGTATTTGGTTAGAAAGTTTCTTACTGTGCAGCGCATCTATGATTATTGGTTTAGTCATTGCTGGCTGGAGTATCAAATTATTACGCAACACGGCGGGCAGTGTTTTGCCTAGGCTTTCAGAGCTTTCTTTAGATTGGACCGCGGTTGTTTTTGCTGGTCTACTAACCATAGTTTTATCACTTATATTTGCCACCATTACGCTAAAACTGATCAATTACAAACAGCTAATTTCACAACTACAATCTAGTGGTAAAGGCACGGGGGCTCAGGTTAACGCTAAAGTGCGTAATTTATTGGTGACGAGTCAAATTTGTTTAGCGACTTTGTTGTTAATAGTAACCTCCCTTATTATGAATAATGTCTTAAGTGTATTAAGTCAGCCGTTGGGCTTTGAAGATAAAGGCCTATATAGCGTGAGGTTAGATATCGGCGACGGGTATCCAGAGAAAGCTGACCGAATGCAGCTATCAAGAGATCTGATGAGTGAGTTACAAAAAATTGAGGGGGTAAAACAAGTTTCCAGAGCAATTAATCCACCGATTCGTAGAGGAAATTCTAGCACCAGTATTTCAGATGGTGCTGGCAATGGTTTAGGCCAATTTCCATTTACCACTATTGATACTCAATATTTTGATACTGTTGGTCTAAAACTTCTATCCGGTCGAGGCTTTACCGCCCAAGAAGTTAGAAATGATGAAGACCCTGTTATTTTAAGTCAGGCTGCAGCGAAGAAAATAGCTGGCGATAAAGATATTCTGGGGACCGTGATATATTCTGGTGGTGGCTCAGCTTTCAAGGTGGTTGGTGTTGTTGAAGATGTTTATAATCCATTCACACATCAGAAAGTTCAAGGTTCGATGATGTATTTTGGCTTTTCTGCATCTAAAACAAATTTCATTATAAGAATGCAAGCAGGTAAAATACTGGAGAAAATGACCTTACTTAATCTAATCGATGACAAGTTTTCTGATTTGAAAGTCTGGCGTTTTACCTCGGTTTCTGACATTTATAATGATTTGGTTTATCATAAGAAATTAACCTTATGGCTAAGCCTAACGCTCGCTATTTTCGCCTTATTATTGGCGGCAGTTGGCATTTATGGCGTGATCAGTTACAACAGTCAAATGCGACGTTATGAACTAGGTATTCGTATGGCGTTGGGCGCAAAAAGTCGGCACATATTGACTGATTTTATTAAAGAGTCATTTACGCCAATTATCTTGGGTTTTACCCTAAGTTTATTATTAGCGGCTGTGCTTTATGGCTGGGCGCAACAGCATATTAATCAATGGTTATCTATTGACTGGTTACTGACCTCTGGCTGTATATTGGTGTTAATTACCATCGCGTTAGCCGCTTGTTACTTTCCGGCTAGGAAGATTATTGCCACAGATCCGATACAAGCATTGAGAAATGAATAAATATTAAATAACCTGAATTCTTGATAAGCAGCACTTGCTCAACCCTCCGTTTTAACCCATTATCTGCGTTAAAACGTCGATAAGTAGCTCGCTATTGATAGACGGTTTGCCTTGGAAATGGCATAAAATGAAGCATTGATGCTGTCTATTGATGCTGTCTATTAGTGATGTCTATTAGTGATGTTCAGCTTGCTATAGCATTTACTTTGCCACCTAAGCTTTTGATTCACTTGAATATCAAGCACTCATTATCCAGAGTTCAGGTTAAATAGATGAAAAAAACGCATAGTAGCTATATCGCTACTGCGTTTTATTCATTTTAATGGATTATTCAAAGTCACAAATTTCAGTGTTTATAAAAAAACAATAAAAATTATTAGAAAGAAGGCAAAATGAAAAAAACAATCATGGTTGTTGATGACCAAAGTGACTTAAGGCTCTCTGCTAGGTTTATTCTCGAAAATTATGGCTTTACTGTCATTGAAGCAGACTCGCCACAACAAGCATTAGATAAAATAGTCGAGCATCAAGTTGATTTAATGTTGCTTGATATGAATTTTCAGTACGATACCACGTCTGGTCAGGAAGGCATGGATATGCTGAAGAGCTTAAAAGAAAAAAATCATCACTTCCCCGTTATTGTCATGACAGCCTGGTCTACTGTTGAGATAGCCGTTGAGGCTATTAAGCTTGGCGCGAAAGACTTTATTGAAAAACCGTGGAAAAATCAGCGCTTAATTCGCCTAATTGAACAACAATTTCAATTAGACTCAGTACAATTAGAAAACAAACGCCTAAAAGCACAACGTTCAACCAACGAAGTTATTATGTTAGGTGAATCTTCGGCTATGCAACTTTTGCTTGCACAAGCCCAAAAGTTAGCGGTAACAGACACGGCCATTTTAATTACCGGAGAAAATGGCACCGGAAAAAGCTTGCTTGCGAGTTACATTCATCATAAATCTCAACGTAATCAAGAGAGTTACGTTACGGTGAATATGGGGGCTATTCCTGAAACTTTGTTTGAAAGTGAACTGTTTGGCCATACCAAAGGAGCATTTACTGACGCAAAAAATGATCGTATGGGGCGTTTTGAGGCTGCGCAATCGGGTAGTTTGTTTCTCGATGAAATAGGCACAATCCCGATGAGTTTACAGCCTAAGTTATTACGTGTGCTTGAATCTGGCGAATTTGAAGCGGTAGGCTCAAGTAAAACACAACAAGCAGACGTTAGGTTAATTGCTGCCAGTAATACCGATTTTCAGCAAGCAATTGCTAACGGCGAGTTCCGTCAAGATTTATATTATCGCATTAATACTATTGTGCTCGATATTCCGCCGTTACGAAAACGAAAAGACGATATATTGCCTTTAGCTGAACATTTTCTTGTCGAAAAAAGTCACAAGTACCATAAAAATGGGCTGTTTTTATCAGAGCAAGCAAAGAAAGCTTTATATCAATATGATTGGCCAGGGAATATTCGAGAACTTAGTCATGTCATTGAACGTGCAGTATTATTAAATGATTCAGCTGAAATACAAGTGAGCGGGTTAAATGTTCAGCCGGCGATACAAGCAAGTGGTGAAATACCATTTATGACAGTTGATGAGGCGGAAGAGCAGTTAATTATACAGGCCTTACAAAAGTCTGGCGGACGCGTCATTGAAGCAGGAGCGTTATTGGGCTTAGGTAAAAATGCCATTTATAGAAGGTTAGAAAAATATCAAATTAATCCAAAGTTATAGTTTAGAGCGCCGATTTACTTGGTTACTTGTTGCCATTTTACTGCCGCCAATAGGGCTTTTGATCACAACAGGCGTTGCCTTCGACTTCGATTGGCTAAGTTGGTCAACATCAATATTGTTGCTTATCGTCCTATACACCTGCTTGCTCGTTGCACTTTATAGATTAGTACTAGCGCCTTATTATAGTTTAGCCAGCTTAACTGAAGCATTGAAAATGGAAGATTATACGCTCAGAGCTAAGTCACCTTTTACCCAAGGTATTGTTGCGTCACTTTTTGATGAGTTATCCTCGCTCAGTCAAAGCTTGCAAATTAACAAAAGTCGTTACGATCAACAGATGTTTTTATTGTATGGCCTCATTGAACAATTAGACTCTCCAGTGCTGATCTTAGATCAAAAAGCTCGGCTTAAGCATGCTAACCCAGCGGTTAGCATCTTGTTTTCTGTGCCGTGGCAAACACTTAAACAAAGATCAGCTAAAAGCCTAGGTTTAGAGATACGAAATGGTTTATGGCATTTATCTGAAGATAATCCATTTAATATGACAACAACATGGCAAATAAGGCAAAGTGAATTCAAAGAAAATAACCATAATTATCATCTTTTGATGTTGAATAACATTACCCAAGAGCTGCAAAAGAATGAGCAACAAGCTTGGCAAAATATTATCCGAATTCTCAACCATGAAGTACGAAACTCTTTAACGCCGATTTCAGCGTTAAGTCAAAACTTACTTGAAATGCCTGATTTAACGTCCCAGCAGTGCCAACAAGCGATTAAAATTATAGATAGTCGCAGCAATAACTTATTACAGTTCATTGATAGTTATTCAGATTTAGCCAAACTACCGCTACCTAGTTATCAGCGCTTTGATTTAGCCGAGTTGTTGCAGGGGATTGCCAGTTTAGTGCAACATGTCACGATGAGTTTTTCCGAAGCTTTATTTATTAATGCCGATAAAGCTCAGCTTGAACAAGTACTATTGAATCTGATTAAAAATGCCCATGAAGCACAAAATTCAAATAAAGATTTAGAGCAACACTCAACTAGAAACGTTGAAGTGCAAATGTTTAAAACCAGTCAGCAGGTGGTCATTAAAGTATTAGATCAAGGATGTGGTATTGCTAACTCGGCAAACCTATTTGTACCGTTTTACACCACTAAAGCTAAAGGCTCAGGTATTGGTTTAGCCTTAAGCAGACAAATAATCACCAATCACAAAGGTGAATTATCTTTAGCTAATAGAATAGACAATCAAGGCGCTGTTGCGATGATCATTCTGCCGTTTTACCTTTGCTAACATACTGTTGTTAATGTTTTTTTGCAGCTTAGTACTAAAGCAGCTTAATACTAAAACATTAAACTAAAAGTCACCCCCACTCGCGTTTTGGCTCGGCTCATTTTCTGTATTTTCTCTTGTTGTCATATTATTGTTATTAGGTAAGAGAATACTACCTTGATGGGGAAGCATTATTTGCCGACTTAACGCTAAGCCAACGCCTGAGCCTTCAATTTTAGTGGTATACCGTGGCACAAAAACTTCTTTAGCAATCTGTTCTGGAATTATTGGCCCGTAGTTACTGATATCGATGACCACTTTAGCGCGCAGCTTCAAAAATGCATCAGCCGTCGCTTTAGCTTGGCTGTGTGTATTGTCGTCATTGCTACATTTATCGGCAAAACTTGTTTTGCGTTTTGGAATAAATTTAGCAAAACTTGTTCGCTCATATTTATGTCTACTGATATATCTAGCGATGCTGGATCTATGTTGATCTCTAGACTGGTCCCTTGCTTGTGCAAATATGCTTAGATGTTGGTGTATTATCATTGATAATAGCGTTGAGTACTGTCGCTGCTAACGCTGCTCGCAAGAAGCCAATTAACGCTTTGCGTTATGAATAGTTAACTTGAGTATTTAGCTATGTAACTTGGAACAAAGCGGCGAATTAATTCGCCGTTTTTAGTTTGGAAAATATCATACTACTTCTTGGTAATACGCCAAAAAGCAAAACTTGCCACAACAAATAAAATCATCGGATAGTAAGCATTTGCTACCACTTCTAAAGGCGATATTTTTAAGGTGGCACCCAGCAATAGCGCTTGTGCTCCGTAAGGCAATAAACCTTGGTTTATACAGGCATAAATATCTAACAAACTGGCAGAATGGGCAGGGCTAAGCTCACCGTCATTTGCTAGGTTTTTTGCGGTTTCACCTGTAACAATTATAGATACGGTGTTATTTGCGGTAAAAAAGTTACAACAAAACGCTAAAGCGCCAATACCAATACCGGCAGCACGCTTTTGGTTATTCGGGCTAACTTTACGCGTTAAGCGTTCAATACTTGCGGTTAGGGCGTTTAAGCCACCTTGGCGTTTAACTAGCTCACTTAATCCGCCAATAAATAACGACAAAATAAAGATATCTTGCATACTGGCAAAACCTTTATTGATATCACTTACCCAACTCGCTAGTTGGTAACCATTATTTATCATGCCGATAGCAGCAGCTAAAACAATACCGATGATCAACACCAGAAATACATTCACACCAGAAAGTGCTAACGCTAATATAACGATATAGGGTAAGAAGCCGATAATATCGATTTCCTGACTAACCACATGATTCAGTGGTACGCCGTTGGCGGCGAGAATAGCTAAACAAATTAAAGCCGCAGGCACCGCAAACTTAAAATTGACCCGAAATTTATCTTTCATATGTGCACCTTGGCTACGCGTTGAAGCAATGGTGGTATCTGATATTATCGATAAATTATCGCCAAAAATAGCGCCAGAAATAATACAACCGGCAATAACGCTAGCATCTATATTCGATGATTCAATAAAGCCCAACGCGATGGGCGCAATGGCGGCAATGGTGCCCATCGATGTACCCATGGCAGTAGCAAGAAATGCTGCCACTAAAAATAATCCAGGTAACAAAAAGTAATCAGGAAATAGTGATAAACCCAGTTGCACACTAGCATCGACACTGCCTGTAGCTTTAGCTACGGTAGCGAAAGCACCAGCTAAAAGATAAATAATACACATGGTAATAATATTTTGATGGCCAGCACCTTGGATAAATTGGCTGATTTTTTCATTAACACTTTCTCGCCCCATGTAAACAGCGAGTAGTATTGCCGGAATAATTGCAATACTGGCAGGGAGTTGGTAAAAGGCAAACTCAACCCCCTGCAGTGTTAATACAATGCCGGTGCCGAGAAATAATGCGAGAAAAACACCGAAAGGTAACAGGTTTTTTAAACTCTCGCGAGGGTTACTTTTTGGTGTGGATGCCGAACTAGGTGTTTCAGAAATATTAGTGCTCATGAATAAGATCTTTTTAGTTATTCCAACTGCGATTGGTATTATTATTTTATTTATATTAAACAATAACGATTTTTTATGGAATGTCTATGCTGGAGTACATTATATGGTGTTAGTGGTAATTGTCAATCTAGATGTCTAGACGTCTAGATGTTTATTCTGTTTTAACTAGGTACTTGGAGAGTCGACTTATTACTTCGATATTATTTCACCTTTATTTCACCTTTGCTTAGCTGTGGGGAAGGGTCTGCAACATGACAATTTTTAGGCCGCATAGTTTAGCTTGTGTGGTTTAGGTCGTATAGTTTAGGTTGAATAGCTTAGGTCGTTAAGTCTATGAGTAATATCGAATTTTCTATTTAACCATTGAGTATGCTCACCCTCATTAGTTGAAATTGAAGGTGTAATAGCAATGATAACACACTACATAAAGTCTTCTAAAAACCATGCGGCGAATTCATGTCTACCTTCAACATTTGCTTTACTGTAAATAACGGATGCTTGCTGGCGTACTGTTTTCTCTTTGGTATTTCTTACGCCACTGATCTCTTTAAAGCTCAAGCCTTTTAACAATAACATTGCTACTTCTTGTTCACTGGGCGTAAGCAGCCATTGCTTGAACTGGCTATGAATAACGGCACTAAATTCATGGCGAGCTCTTTTCATTTCATCTGAAATATTTCTAAAGTTATCATCTGAAATTAATAACGCTTGTTTGAGTGTGGCTATATCTAATGTTTTAGTGCGTATATCTTTTATTAAAAACAAGGCACCAATTGCTGAGACAATAACAATAAGCATTTCAGAAAAAATATGCCAAATAGGCACGCCCAAAGATATATCTGTTAGTACATCAATAAAGTTTAAACTCATAATAATTACAAAAATTACCAATATAACTTTATCTCTCATAAAACCCTCTGTTATCAAATGGATATAAAATCAATAGACAAATGTACCATAGCTTAAATAAGCCATGTAAAGAAAGATACATCAACATATGCCCAATGAGTAAATTGCAAAAAGAGCTACTATTAAGCCATGGAACTATTTTTAGTGAGTACATTATATGTCACTACTGTTTGTAAAAAAGCGATCAAAATTTATTAAGCGCCAATATACGCTATTTTTCTTTTTAATAGTTGTTCTAATTCAAACACCCATGGTGAGAGCCTCTGATGATATAACAACTGTCGATATTTCATCGTTAGGTAGTTTTGAAGCTAGCTTTTCAGCAGTTAAGAAAGTTGGTTTCATGAAAGGCCAACACTTAATTGGTGAAGTGGCTTACATGCCGGGTGAAAATTATTCCGTGACATTTCCATTTGATGTGCAACGGGTTAGTTATTATGTCAAAAATGGCAGTTTAATCACCCAAGGAGATACTATCGCCTTGGTTGAAGGCTATGATATTCATCATTTTATTGATGCTAATAATTCAGCAATAACACTACTAGAAATTCAACAAGAGCATTATCAACGAAATAAGCTTTATTTTGAGCGTAATATAATTACCAGTTCGCAATGGATAGAAATCACAAAAAGCTACTTTGAAGCGAAATTAAACCTTGAACATATTCAACATCAAATGAGCTTTTTACATATTGATGAAAATGAACAAGTGACCATTATCAGCCCTAAAACCGGCATTATACAAATACCGAGTTTAGACGGCATTAGAGTATCAGGTGATCTTGCCTTTGATATTATCGATAAACGAATGATCAAAGTTAACGTTCCACTTTTATTAGCCTCCAATTTATCTCACTTTGAAGTGACACCGACCTGTAATCTTACTATTGATAGTATTGAGCAAATAGCAGATAAGTATCATCAAGCATTTTGGGCAGAGCCTAGTTCGAAAACCTGTAAATTTTCACTGGGGCAAAGCATAAAAGTTACCCCTGTACGGACTATTGACGGTTACAAAACTCCCAAATCAGCAGTTTTTGAATTTAAAGACCAAAACTATGTCGCGATTAAAGTGAATACTGCGCTGAATTTAATTCCTATCAATCTTCTAGGTACAAGTGAAGGGGAATATATTTTTACAAGCAAAGAAAATATCGATGGCCAGCAAGTGTTGATCAGTTCAGTGAGTATTCTTCAGGGTAGTTTACTAAGCTTAGGAGCCGAATAAATGCTCAATTTATTGATAAAGTTTTCTCTCACCCAGCGCTTATTCGTTAGTGTTTTTGCTATTTTAATCATGTTTGTTGGTGTGAAGTCATGGTTAGAAATTCCCGTTGATGCTTTTCCTGAAATATCACCAACGCAAGTTAAAATAGTCCTTAAATTACCCGGCATGAATGCCTTAGAAATTGAGTCACAAGTTACGAGAGTTATTGAGACCGAATTGTTGGGGATACCAGCACAAGAAATGCTGCGTTCAACGACAAAGTATTCCATTACTGACATTACGATTGATTTTAAAGACGGCACGGATATTTACTGGGCAAGGCAGCAAGTTAATGAACGACTGGTTAATATACTTCCGACACTGCCTGCAAATATCAGTGGCGGTATGGCGCCAATGAGTACGCCATTAAGTGAAGTATTTATGTTCACCGTCGACAACCCGAACCTATCACTGACAGAAAAAAGAGAAATTCTAGATTGGCAAATTCGGCCTTTACTTAGAACCGTGCCTGGCGTAGCTGATGTAAACAGCCTAGGTGGTTTTGTAAAAACCTATGAAATAGTGCCTGATATTTTATTGATGCAGCAATACAACATATCTTTTGATGATATTGAAGCTGTTATCAATGTTACCAATCAAAATGGTGGTATTGGCCGCATTATCAAAGGCAACGATACGCTTATTCTTAGAACCGAAGGGAAATATGAAAACATCGATGCAATAAAAGCAACGGTGATTAAAACCAATGAAAACAAAGTTATTCGACTTAATGATGTTGCCACCATTGAGGTGGGCAGTTTAACCAGATACGGAGCAGTGACTAAAAATGGTGAGGAGGCGACCCAAGGACTGATCATTGCATTGAAAAACAGCAATACAGCGCAGATGGTTAGCGCGGTAAAAGACAAATTAAATATGATAGAAGCCTCGCTACCACAAGGAACAACGATTAACATCTTTTACGATAGGTCTACCTTAATTAATACCGCTATCAACACAATAACCAGCGCATTGGGGCAAGCGGTTATTTTAGTCATTGTGCTACTGGCTATTTTTCTTGGCGATATTCGCTCTTCTTTAGTGGTTTCACTGTCATTACCAATGGCAGCGTTAATGACCTTTATTTTAATGAAGCAGTTTGATTTATCAGCAAACTTAATGAGCCTGGGTGGACTCGTTATTGCGATAGGAATGTTAGTCGACTCTTCCGTAGTTATTGTAGAAAATATAGTTAACAGGCTGGAAAATAATCAGCACTTACCTAGGTTGCATGTTATTTTTAGGGCATGTAAAGAAGTGGCGACGCCGGTGTTTTCCGGCACTATCATCATTATCATCGTATTTTCACCACTACTTATGCTTTCTGGCTTAGAAGGGAAATTGTTTACGCCAGTCGCGCTAACGATTGTTTTTGCAATGTTAAGTGCCTTGTTACTGTCGCTTACTATTATTCCAATACTTGCTGCTTTGTTATTAAAAAACGAAGCGGTTAAACCACCTAAGCTGGTCATTTTTTTACAAAAATTTTATGTAAAAACACTAACTAAAGCGACCAACAAACCGGCAGCGATAGTCTTAGTCTCATTAAGTGTACTGATTGTTAGCCTGGTTTTATTTAAAGATCTCGGCAAGAGTTTCATGCCAGTGCTAGATGAGGGAGACATTATTGTACAGCTTGAAAAATCGCCCAGCATCTCCTTGTCATCATCCATCGATATTGACCAACAAGTTGAAAGAGCCTTATTAAACAATGTCCCTGAAATAGTGCAAATTGTTGCTAGAACTGGCTCAGATGAACTTGGGCTTGATCCTATGGGCTTGAATGAAACTGATGTTTTTATGGAGTTGGCACCAAAAAATGAATGGCGCTTCGACACTAAAAAAGAACTTATTGAGGATATTCGTCAAACATTGATTCAGTTTCCAGGCATGAATGTCGGTTTTACACAGCCGATACAAATGCGAGTATCTGAAATGCTTACTGGTAGCACGGGTGATATTTCTATCAAAGTGTTTGGTAACGACATTTCAATACTTGCCGCTTTAGTTGAACAAATAGCTGCTTTGGCGAATAACGTCGACGGAGCTTCAGATGTACAAATGGCCATTATTGAAGGTGGGAAATATGTCAATATCAAGCTTATTTCAGCGGTAGCGAGTCAATTTTCTCTCTCAACTCAACAATTAAGCCATTACTTAACCTCTCAACTTGAAGGCCTGCAAACCTCTGCTTTACTAGAAGGAAATCGTGCTATTCCTATTGTATTCAATGGTGCGAAAAACGATATGACTAGCCATGGCGAAATATCGTCTATAAACGTTTTAAAGCGAAAACTCATTTTAATGCCCGACAACACACTATTGCCGCTTGAGCAAATTGCTGAAATTTCATTTAAAACCGGGCCGCTGCTAATTGAAAGAGAAAAAGGTAATAGATTTGCATCAGTAAGTGCTAATGTTGTTAACCGTGATGTTGTTAGTTTTGTAAATGAGTTAAACACTAAAATAAACAATACCGTTAAGCTTCCTTCAGGCTATACGTTATCTTTTGGTGGTGAATTTGAAAGCCAACAAAGGGCAACTAAAAATTTACTAGTGCTTATTCCTCTTGCGTTGTTATTAATATTTATCATTTTATTTACTACGTTTAATTCAACGGCTAAGTCAGCCCTCATTATTGCCAATATTCCATTTGCCTTGATGGGGGGCATTATTGCTTTATATATCAGCAAGGAATATTTATCGGTTCCTGCCTCGGTCGGGTTTATCGCATTACTCGGTGTCGCGGTATTAAATGGCATCGTCATGATAAGTTACTTTGAGCAAACTAAATTATCTGCAATGAATTTGCATAAGCGCATAATTGACGGAGCGAATCGTCGATTACGACCGGTATTAATGACCGCCACAACTGCCATGTTCGGATTATTACCTTTAGTTTTTGCTGTAGGTCCTGGCGCTGAAATTCAAAAACCATTAGCAATAGTGGTTATCGGCGGATTGATAACCTCGACTATTACTACCCTATACTTATTACCTATATTTTATTGTTGGTTGGAGAAGCGAAATGACTAAAACATTAATCTTTAGCGTAAATGTGCCAACCAGTTTAAAAGATGAAGTGGTTGATCAATTAATGAGTCTGTCAAACATTACCGGTTTTAACTTAAAAAAAATGAGCGGTTATAGTAAAGAACACAGCTTATTTGATGTCGCTGAACAAGTTGAAGGCTATAGAGCGTTTTATCAGTTTGAAGTACTAATCGACGCTAATGATATTGATAACCTTAAAGAAAGTTTGCAGCCAGTGTGTCATTCAGCAAAATTAAGATATTGGATAACTCCGGTTATAGAGAGTGGCCACTTCTGATTTAAGAGCGGATAAAGTCGCTGTTAATTAAATATCAAACGAGAATATCAAACATGCATGTTAAACATGAATAAGCTTTTTTTGTGGGTGAGCGCGTAAAGTAACGACACTGATTTAATACAGGCAAAGGCATCAATTCAGTTACTTTACTAACGGATACCTTAGCTGCTAGCAGAAGTATCTTCTGCAAACCTTAAATCGGCTAGCTTTGGTTTATTATCTCGACTAGGGTTAGTAACACAAGTAGAACAACAAGTTTTACATAGTGTACTTATTGAACCAATTAATGGATTTACGATTTATTTTTCGCCCAAGGTATTGAAATAGAAGTAAATATTATTAGGCCGTTATGTTAAGTTAACGCAAAAAAATCACTAACTTAATGCGATAGATATAACATCAACTCACGTTTTAAATATGACATTCTATTTTTTAAATATGACATTCTATTTATAATTCTATAAAATCAACACAGATCTAAATAGACTGACAATGTTCAGCTCCGCTATAAAATGAAAAAATAATGTCGACTAAAACACAATCCAAACCTGCGAATAATACCTTACTAGAAATTATCTATAATATTGCGCTTCCGTCGATCATCTTAATGAAATTATCGGGAGATGATTATTTAGGTTCGATGTATGCGCTAGTTTTAGCGTTACTCTTTCCTCTAGGTTATGGCTTATATGACTTTATAAAAAACAAATCGATGAACTTTATCTCGTTACTGGGTTTTTTAAGTACTTTGCTAACCGGTGGTATTGGGTTGTTTGAGCTCGATGTTCAATGGCTGGCCATCAAAGAAGCGGCGATACCATCAGCTATAGGGTTAGTCGTGTTAGTTTCTGGCTTTTGGGGCAAACCATTAATTGCCAAAATGTTGTTAAATCCTATGCTGTTTAATTTAGATCTTATTTATCAAACATTGGCAGATAACGGTAAAACAGCAGAGTTTAAAGCCAAAATTCAACGAGCCAATCACCTGTTAGCCATCACCTTTGTTTTTTCAGCAACAATGAATTATCTGCTCGCTAAATGGATTGTGGTTAGCCCCGCTGGAACTGCCGAGTTTAATGAGCAACTGGGTGAAATGACGATGTTAAGTTATCCGGTTATTGCGATACCGTCAATGTTGATGTTAATTGCCATCATGTTTTATGTGGTAAAGACGTTAACGCGACTAACAAAGTTAAACTTTGAGCAAATATTAAACGCAGAAAAATAATGTAAATGAAAAAGGGGAAAAGTGGCAATATGAACGAACTTTTCCTCTCAAACTGTCTTGTAAGCCTCAGCGATTAACATTTAACCACGGTTTGAAGGTTACCCTTAGTGGTTAGCTGAGCTATCAGCTTAAGTTACCTCAATTCTGGATAAGCAGCACTTGCTCAGTCCTCCCTTTTAAGCCATTATCTGCGTTAACACGTCGATAAATAGCGCGCTAATCATAAACGTTTTGCCTTGGAAATGGCATAAAATGAAGCATTGATGGTGTCTATTAGTGATGTTCACCTTGCTATAGCATTTACTTTGCCATCTAAGCTTTTTATTCACTTGAATATCAAGCACTTATTATCCAGAGTTCAGCTTAAGTATTCATTTTAACCACAAATTGTATAGTCATTAATTGTCGCCATCAAGCATTGTCGATGGCTACTTTTCAGTGTTATTACACTACTTTTAACGCTACTTAATCAAGGGGTTAGCTAAACTCGGAGATACTGCGTCTTTTTCGACAAATATTAATCAAGCCTTTCGTTGAACCATCCATATCAAGGGGTATATTGGTATTGGCAAGTTTGCTGAAAATATCATTACCTAGTGCTTTACCTAGTTCAACACCCCATTGATCGAAAGAGTTAATTTGCCAGATAACGCCCTGAACGAATACTTTATGTTCGTACAACGCAATCAGGCTACCTAAAGCTTTTGGCGTTAATTTTGGCATTAATAGCGTGTTGCTTGGTTTGTTACCTTTCATGACTTTATGAGATGACAAGTAGCTTATTTCATCGGTGCTACATTTTGCTTTTGTCATTGCCGCGATGACTTGCTCTTGTGTTTGTCCTTCCATTAACGCTTGGCTTTGCCCTAAACAGTTGGCAATTAACATATCGTGATGATCACAAATATCACTATGTGGATTAAGCGGCAAAATAAAGTCCACAGGAATAGGGGTTTTACTTTGATGGATTAATTGATGAAATGAATGTTGTCCGTTTGTGCCTTCGCTGCCCCAAATAATAGGGCCCGTATCGTAGTTGGTTTCTTTGTTTTCTAAATTAACCGACTTACCATTACTTTCCATATCTAGTTGCTGGATATAAGCCGGCAAACCACGTAAATAATGATAATAAGGCAATAGTACTTGCGACTGTGCGCCATGAAAGTTGCGATACCAAATACCTAACAATGCCATGATCACTGGCATATTTTCTTCAAAAGGTGTTTTTCTGAAATGTTCATCCATCTCAAATGCGCCGGTTAAAAACTCTAGGTAGTTGTCAAAACCGATACCAATAGCAAGCGGTAAGCCAATGGCTGACCAAATAGAGTAACGTCCGCCAACCCAATCCCACATTGGAAATATATTTTTTTCACTGATACCAAAATTCTTTGCGGCGTCGATGTTACTCGAAACACAAGCAAAGTTATGTTGAATGTCTGCAACGTTTGCTTGTTTTAAAAACCATTCTTTTGCTGATTCAGTATTTCGTAGCGTCTCTTGCGTGGTTAAGGTTTTAGATGAGGTGATCACCAATGTGGTTTCAGGATCTAAAGTCGACAACACATCATGAATATGACAACCATCAACATTGGCAACATAATGTACATTCAAATGCTTTTGACGGTAGGGTTTTAAAGCTTCAGACATGATTTTAGGCCCTAAAAACGAGCCGCCAATACCAATAGCAACAATATCAGTAAAGGCCTTGCCGCTATAGCCTTTTGTCACGCCTGATGAAACATCGTTAACAAAGTTTTTTATTTTTTCTAAGGTCGATTTCACCAAGGGCATAATGTTTTTGCCATCAACATAAACTGGCTGTTCTGAAAAGTTGCGCAGGGCGGTATGCAATACCGGACGGTTTTCTGTGGTGTTGATTGGCGCACCAGAAAACATTTGCTCTATCTTTTCACTAACACCACATTGCTTTGCTAAATCAACCAGCAAGTTTTTAGTTTCTGCCACGATATGATTTTTTGAATAATCTAAGGTTAACCCCGATGCAGTGATGGTATATTTGTCGAATCGTGCAGCATCAATGCGAAATAAAGATTTTAAGTGTATTGTTTTGCTGTCTAAATAGTGAATTTGTAAATTTTGCCATGCTAGAGAATTCGTTAACATGTTGAATAAGCCTTTATAATATTATGTTTTCTGTAAATGTATTGACTAACTAAGCCATAAACGCTGTCATTTCGCTTACGGTTATGAATGACTTTTTAGAGTTATACCCAAACCACTCTGAAACTGCATTTTCAAGTGGCTTGGGTATATAAGCGTTGAATGCATCGGCTCAATTACTTTAATTGTTCGAGTAAACGCTCAGCAGTATATTCATTGGTTATTAAGCCGTTGATTAGTTTAGAGCGAAGGGCACCTAGAATTGCGAGTACTTTTTCTTCGCCAGCAGCGATGGCATAAACCGCTTTTTCAGGGTTTACTTTCAGTGGTGTACTGGCAACACGTTCATTGACCGCACAATCAATTAAATTACCGTTAACATCTAAAACCCAACTGATTATTTCACCGACTGCGCCTTTAGTTTGCAGCTCTTCTAGCTCTTTAGGGGTAACAAAACCATCAATATGTAACGGCGAATTGACCGCTAAATTACCGACACCGACAAAAGTAACATCGGCTTGCGCGGCTAATTTTAAATTATTAGCGATATAATGTTGGGCGTGTAACTGTTCTTTTTCTTCTTTACTGCTCGGCAGTACGGGAAGTGGCATAGGATAATGCTTTGCATTTATATGCTCAGCCATTCTCATCACAACATCGTATGATGATGCAGAGCCATCTGATGCCATATTACCTAGCAATGCTACAATTTGATGATGTTCACAGTTCAATAAAGTCAGCTCTTCAACGCAAGCGCGCAGCACTCGACCTGTACCTAACGCTATAACTTTAGGTTGTGGAGATTTTAAATGTAGTTCTATTTCTTTTGCGCCCGCTTGCGCAAGCCCTAAAGTCGACGATGGTTCGCCATCAGCACTCGGTACCACGATGCAAGATCGTAAACCGAAGCTTTCCTTGAGCTTTACTTGTAAATCCATACATTTAGCGATGGGGTGTTCGAGCCTGACTTTGATTAAGCCCTCACTGACCGACAATGCAACCATACGCTGAGCTGACTGTCGTGATACATTGAGTTTTTTGGCTATTTCTTCTTGAGTATAACCGGCAACATAATACAACCAACCCGCTTTGGCGGCATCGTCTAACTTTCTTATGTCTGAATTAGAGCGTTTTAACACAGTTTACCCCTCGATTTTAGCTGATGAACTCAGTGATGGTATTTGTTTAAATAACTGGTTCCAATGCGTTATTGTACTAACATCTGCTAGCGCTTGAGTAGAGTTATTGCTATTTTTCAGGTGACTAGCGCCAACATAGCGAATAACATGCATATTTGCTGCGAGTGCTGCGCTGACGCCTGCATTAGAATCTTCGATTACCAAGCAGTGCTCAGGCGCGACCGCCATTTGTTTTGCCGCATGTAGGAATAAATCAGGGGCGGGTTTGCCATTTGTTACTTCAGAAGAGGTAAAAACATGACCAGCAAAGTAACTTTCAAGCTGGGTATAGTGCAGTGAATTTTTTACTTTTTCAGGGCTACCGCTCGTGGCAACGCAGCTTTTTACTTTAAGATCAGCCAATATGGCGTTTAGGCCATCAGTTTGTTGCAGTTCTTTCGCAAATACGGAAATTAACGCTGCGCGATAATTGTCGCGGAACGCTTCAGTTAACGTGACTGAAAAGTCAGCGAACACTTTAGCGGTAACATGTTCAAAATTGAAACCTAAAAAGTTAGTCAGAAAATATTGCTTTGATACCACAACACCTAAATCTTTGAGCATACTAAGTAATACACGTTGACTTAACATTTCGCTGTCGACTAATACGCCGTCACAATCAAAAATTACTAATTCAATTGTCTCAGGTATGGAAAACGTTGTGGTTTGAGGCATTTTTATTCCTTTTAACATTAGAGCAAATCATCAATATGTTACAGCTAAAATGATGATACCAAGATAGCTGAGATAGCGCGCTGAAAATCAAATTAAGTGCAGTAAAATAAAGCCAGTAATTACACCGGATTGATAAACTGCTCAATATCAGCAAGTGACAATTGCGGAGTCGCACCATGATTGCTCGCGACCATAGCACCGACCGCACAGGCAAAGTTAACCGCATATTGCGCGTTAGTGGTGTTACATAACTGGTAAATTAACGAACCTAAGAAAGCGTCTCCTGCCCCTACGGTATCAACGACATTGATCAAAAAACCTGAATTATAATAATTTTTATCATTAATTTTCAGTAAAGCGCCATGTGAGCCTTTTGTTACACAGATATAAGGGCTATTAGTTTTTTCAGCAATAAATTCAATGTTTTGCTCTAATGAATTAAATTTAGAGCCCATCGCGTGCGCTATTTCGTATAATTCATCATCGTTTAATTTAATAAAATCAGCAACTTCCATAAATTGTATTAAGGTTGCAAGCTGATAATGAGGTTTGCGTAAGTTAACATCAAAAACTTTGAATTGTGCCACATCGATTAATTGTTTTAGGGTATTTAATGACACTGGGCTGCGGGCCACTAAGCTACCAAAAACAAAAATGTCTGATGACTTTACTTGCTCAATAAGTGCTGGGGTTAAAGCGATGTTATCCCAAGCGGTATCGGCAACAATTTCATAAGACGCGGAGCCGTTATCATCTACTGTTACTTCTACGGTACTGGTTTTTTTATCGCTATTAATGGCGATAAAGTCAGTGTTCATATCTCGTGCTTTAATAATGTCTAAAAGCTCGTTGCCTAAGGTATCATCGCCAACGGCACTTAACATTTGGGCATTAATGCCCAGTGAGTTTAAACGCAAGCAGACATTAAGCGGCGCTCCACCTAAACGTTTATCGCTTGCAAAGCAGTCCCATAATACTTCACCAAAACAGCTGATAGATATTTCACTTGGCGCCTTATGATTAATGAATAAACTGTTCATTATTTTGTCTCCGCACTAACTTTTTTATGTTTCTTGGCTAGTGTGCTTTTCATAATCTCTTTAATATGACTACTTGGAGAATACAGCGCGTCAATGGCGTTACCATAATGCTCACTAAATGCCCGTTGTATGATTAAATCGCCGAACAAACTATCTAGTTTTAAGAAGGCGAATTTGTCTGTTGGCGTTTTTTTAGCATATTTGGTTAGCTCATCTCGCATGGCATCTTGAATATCTAATGCTTGCTGGGATTGGTTAACTTGCTTGTCACTGTATAAACACCAAGTGGCAATGACTAAAGCGGCTAATGAACAATCACGTTTTGCTATTAAATTTTCTGTGATAGTAGCGATTAAAAATTTAGGCAGTTTAGCTGAGCTTTCTGAGCAAATACGCGCCAAACTATCTTTGATATTAGGGTTTGAGAAACGTTCGATTAAGGTATCTTTGTATTGCTCTAAATCGATACCGTCTAATTGATCTAAGAGTGGGGTTACTTCTAAGTCCATAAAAGCACGTAGGTAATCGGAAAAATCTTTATCGGATACGGTTTCATCTATAGTCGCGTAACCATGAATAGAGCCTAGTAAACCTAACACTGAATGACCGGCGTTTAATAAACGAATTTTCATCTTCTCAAATGGCGTGACATCGCTGACAAATTGCGCGCCGACTTTATCCCATTGCGGGCGGTCGTCACTAAAATTATCTTCAATAACCCATTGTGAAAACGACTCACAAGTGATTGGCCATTCATCAAGTAAACCAAAGGTTTGTGCTACGTAATCAATATCGGCTTTTGTTGTTACGGGTGTAATACGATCGACCATAGCATTAGGAAATTGTACGTGCTGGGCAATCCACTGGCTTAGCTCGGCATCTGCTGGATTCTGTTGCTGAGTAAAGCTCAACAGCATTTTGCGTGTTACGGCGCCATTGTGCTGAATATTGTCGCAAGATTGCACGGTAAAAGCCGGCATGCCGCTATTTTTTCGTATTTTTAGTGCCGCAACAATATAACCAAATGCTGTTGTTGGATCGTCAGGATTGGCAATGTCGTGGGCAATGCTTGCGTTGTTTAAATCAAGCTCGCCAGTAGTTGGGTTTACGTTGTAACCACCTTCAGTAATGGTTAATGAAACAATTTTAGTGTCGCTATGGGCTAATTTATTAATAACAGCTTGTTTACTATCAGGAGCGAAAATAAAATCAATCATTGAACCAATAACTTTATTGTCAATTTCGCCATTAGGATGGCGTACCACTAACAAATATAAGTAGTCTTGTTTCACTAAAATATCACGCAAGCCGCGATTACTTTCTAATAAACCAACACCACAAATAGCCCATTGTTCAGAGCCAGGTGTTTTTAATAGCTCGTTGATATATACCGCTTGATGAGCTCGATGAAAGCCGCCAACGCCAATATGAACGATACCCGCTTTAAGTTGGCTGCGATCATACGTTGGTATATCAATAGCTGTGGGTAATTTAGCTAAATTACCTTGGCACAGGGTTTGGCTTAGTGTTTGGTTTTTTGTCGTATTAGTCATGTCTTTTACCTTGCTCAATAAAATTGAACCTAAAAATTAATCAGGGCAGTGCTACTGCTGTTCGCCCTATTAATGGTTGTTTTCTGCCTTACAGCTAACGATTACTTAGTATTTAGCTATAAGGCGTTATTGCTTTTTTGTCTTATTGTTAGCTAACACTATGCTTCGTAAGTAATTGTTAGTTAACGATACAATCACTAATTGTTAAGCACTTTATGACGTTTCAATACGATATAAGCACTGGCAAAATACATGATGGTAAAGATGAAACAATAAAGTTCAAATTGCGCTTTATTGGCCTCATAAATTGCCATGGTTTCGCTAAAAAACATCACCTGACAAGCGAATACGGTAATGATTAATAATGAAATAACAGATACGGCATTTAATACTTTGCTTAATAAACTGGTGTCTACAACATGAGCTTTATCGTTTCGTGCTTGCTCAGCTTGGTAAGTCGCAATATTTTGTTGCTCCAGTGCTTCGGCGACAACTTCCGCGCTGTAATCTTTATCGGCACCATATTTTTTCGCTAACACGGTATAAATAACAATGCTGAATATCCACGTTGGAATAAACAAATAGTAGAACGACATAACATCTAACGCGTTTAAACCAAAGCCAAACACCAAGGCAAGCGCCCAAGTTGCAATGGCTGGAATACTGCGAGAAATATTTTGGTACTTAGCCCAATAACGCGTTAAGCCAATTTTTGGAAATAACATATGCTCAGCAAATACAATGCCGCCAACAGGTACAACTAATAATCCGGCGTAAGTCAGTAGTGGCAGCATTTGAGAAAAAACAAAAGGGAAGCAGGCAATGATCACGGTGACGACACCAACAACCGCGGTGGTTTTTTCACGAGAATGATTAACAAAAATAGATTGAGCAGCTAAGCCTGCACGATAAAGATTGGCGTTAGCGGTGGTCCAACCGGCAATAATAATGATGACAAAACCGGTTAAGCCCAAGGCATGATAAGCAACATCACCGGGGTCTAAAGCCGTGATGGTGGTTTTAAGTAACACCGCAGCACCTGCGCCCATAATACCGGCTGAAATCCAAGCAAGATAATGGCCGAAAAACATGCCGACACCCGATAACAAACCGTAGCTTTTACGCTTAGCAAAGCGAAATATGGCCATATCAATTAAGCCAAAATGGGTGATTGAGTTAGCAGCCCATGCAAAACCGATAACTTCCAGTAAGCCGATGCCTTCTTCACCATCACTGGTAAATCCTGTCCATATGGAACTGTCACCAATGGTCATGAAGTCGCCCCAACCGCTAAGCGTTGTAGTCCCTAAAACATGATTTGATAAGGCAGGAAATAAAGCAAATGAACCGGCAATAAAAATAACAAATAACCAAGGTGCACATATTTTAGAAAAATCAGCAACAGTTGAAAAACCATACATAGCGACCACAACCACAATAGAGCCGACAGCGAGCACGATGGCAACAAACCAAAAGCTATTGGGATACCAATTAAGTTGGGCCGGTATATCAAACAAAAATCTAACCGCAGTCGATGAGACGGTGATCATCGCAGCTGAGATCACCGAAAATATCACCACATTTGCCCAGTTATAGAGCTTGGTCATGGAATTACCTGCGATTTTATTGAGGTAATTATATAAGCTTAAACGTGTTTCAACCGCTATTGGCGCTGTTAATAACCACCATGAGCACATGGCTAATAAATTACCAATCAATAAGCCGAGTAATATATCAATAGTCGCAGCACCTAATGCGACGAACGTTGCGCCAATAACAAATTCAGTTGCCGCTACATGCTCCCCAGCATATAAGCCTGCAAAGTGTTTCCAACCATGCAATTTATTCTTTGCAACGGGCATTTGTTCCTCATTTATATCATTAAATAAGTTATCTCTATGAATATTAGCCACTTTTTGCTTTCCTCGTTATCAGCAACGTTGAATAGACTGTTGTTTGATAAATGTATTTAAAATATTAATATTGAAAATTAACTGTTTATTGTCTTAACAGTTTTATTGTCATCAATATATTTATTTGCACTTTAGCGCGTTATGAATCAGCTTTTATTTTTATCACTAATGGAAAAAACAACCGTTTGAGCATTAGCTCGGTGTGTGGGCATAATCCCACGAAAGGGTTTTTGTCGTCAACCAGTTTGTCATTAAAATAGCTACAATTTGAACGTTAAAATATTTTAGTATGATAATTCAATAACTTAATTTCGCTCTTGGTGGCTGTTATTGCTATGTAAATTGCTTATTGACACGCATCAACACCAAGCGCTTATGAATAACTGATGTTAACTGATGATATTTAGGCGACAGATTTTTATTTTAAGCGCCTGACCTTGAAGGTTTTTACATGATAAACTGAGCAAAATTTATGTATTTAAAGGAAGTGTTATGCATTTTGTTATCCTTGGTTGTGGCGCTGTCGGAGGTTACTTCGGTGGTCGTTTAGCACAACACGGTGAAAATGTTACCTTTATCGCACGTGGTCAGCAATTTGAAAGTATGAAAGCTTCCGGTCTAACGATTAACAGTATCGAAGGCGATGTAAAGCTTGCTAAGGTCAATGTGATTGATGCATTAAGCTTGACCAGTGATAGCCTTACTATACCTGCCGATGTGATTTTTATTTGTGTAAAGTCGTATCAGTTGAGTGCTGCGCTTGTGCAAGTTAAGCCACTTATTTCAGCGAAAACTCGGGTAATTCCGCTCTTGAATGGGGTAAATGCTGCCGATGTTATGCAACAACAAGGTATCGCTAGCGCCAATATCATTGGTGGTTTAGCGAAAATAATTGCTGAAAAGTCAGCTGATGGTGTGATTAATCATACAGGAGCTAAGCCTCATATCACTTTAGGGTGCTTTGCTGAGCAAAACGCTAAAGTAATTGAGACAGAACAACTTAGTGCGATTGCTAAACGGTTGAAACTCGCAGGTATTAGTGTCGGGGTAACTAGCGATATAACACTCGCATTATGGCGTAAGTTTATATTAGTTGCAGCTTGGGGAGCTTTGGCGGCGTCTAGAAAGCTTAATTTAGGCGAAATTCGTTCACAAAGTCATGTCGCCTTTTTACTTGAGCGCATTGTTAATGAATATGCTGATATTGGTCGCAAGGTAGGAGTGCAACTTGGCGACAAGCATATAAAAGAGACTTTAAGCTTTTTATCACGTTTAGCTGATAATAGTGAAACTTCTATGCAAAGAGATTTAGCAGCTGGTGGTGAATCTGAGTTTGACGTGTTAATTGCTTATCCAATGGCCATCGTAGAAGATTTAAATTTATCGGCTCCGGTGTTAACACAATGTTATAAAAAAATACTCGAAAGCTCACAGGGTTAAAGCCATTGCGGGTCATGAGGTATTAATTATCCTCAAAGATAAAAAACTTATAATAAATAACAAAATTCCTTTTACTAGCACTACAGGCGAAGCTTACTTTATGCTATTATCTCGCGAATTTTTATCGTATCAATTAATGTGAAGATTAAATAATGTCTGAAAATAAAATCGAAACAATCGAACAACGTGTAAGCTACGGTGTAGGTCGTCAATTAGGTGATCAACTTCGTAATAACCCATTTAAAGATTTTGACGTATCAGCGGTACAAGCAGGTTTAGCTGATGCCATTGCTAATGTTGCTAGCCAAGTATCTGATGAAGATTTAAATGAAGCATTTGGTATTGTATCTCAAAAGATGCAAGAACTAGAGCAAGCACAAGCAAAAGAAAAGTCAGCTGAAGGCGAAGCTTTCTTAGCTGAAAATGCTAAACGTGATGAAGTTACAACGACTGAATCAGGTTTACAGTACGAAGTCATTGCTACGGGCGAAGGCGAAAAGCCAACAGCTGCTAGCACAGTACGTGTGCATTACCATGGTACATTTGTTAACGGCGATATCTTTGATAGCTCTGTTGACCGTGGTCAACCTGCAGAATTCCCAGTTGGTGGCGTTATTGCTGGTTGGACTGAAGCATTACAGTTAATGACTGAAGGTTCAAAATGGCGTATATATGTGCCATACGACTTAGCTTACGGTGAGCGTGGCTCACAAGGTGCAATTCCTCCGTATGCAACCTTGATATTTGATGTTGAGTTATTAACTATCGTTAGTTAATTAGCTTAATTTTTAAAAGCCCTCACTTGAGGGCTTTTTTATAAGCTTAACTTAATCACAGTTAATCACAGTTAATCACAGTTAAGCGCAGTTAAGCGTTATTTATATTGACCGTAAATGTGTATCTACAAGTTTGAGTGCTATAGCCATGTATAAGCGAGCCATTGAGCAGTTATTTCAACGTTACTTAACAGCGTTTCATCAACAAAATATGCTGGATATGCGAAGCTGCTACCAACTGCCTTGTACTTTGCATACACCAGATAAAGTCGAGTTAATGGCTGATAACAATAGCTTTGAACAAGCGTTTTTAGATATATTTACCGTGCTCAGTCATGCACAAATAAAGCGTTTTATTGCTTTAAAAGCTAGTTTTAGCGTATTAAGCGAACATCTGCTAATCGCTTGTGTTGATTGGCAGTTTATAGACGCCAAAGGTGACGTTTTTACTGATTTTTCAGCTTTTTATCATATCGCGTTAAATGATGAGCAATGGCAAATTTTTAATGTTGTCTCGCAAGAGCTTAGCCAGTCAATCACCTTAAATGACACTTTTGACATTATTGATAAGACACCTTATTAACATTACACAGTAGGAAGACTTTGCTATGAAAGTAAAAGTAGCTATTTTAGGATGTAGCGGACGTATGGGCCGTAATTTAATACAAGCGGCAATTGAGCATAAATCTATTGAGCTAGTGGGTGGTAGTGTTCGTGTTGGTTCATCTTTTGAAAATTTCGATTTAGGTGAAATTGCCGGAATCGGTGCTATTAATAAAAAAACCACCACAGATTATCAAACCCTATTAGCGGCTGATGTGCTGATTGACTTCACTTCTATAGACGCGACACTTGAGCACATACAATGGTGTAAGCAACATAATAAAGCCTTAGTTATCGGTACAACCGGCTTCTCAGACTTACAAGTTGAAACCATTAAAGCAGCTGGAGAGCATATTCCGTTAGTTTTAGCACCTAATACCAGTGTTGGAGTCAACCTGTTATTTAAGTTACTTGAAATCACCGCAAAAGCGATTGGCGACTATACTGATATAGAAATTTTTGAAGCGCACCATAGATTTAAAAAAGACGCTCCTTCAGGCACTGCGGTAAAAATGGGGCAAGTGATCGCTGATACCTTAGGTCGAGATTTAAATAAAGTCGCGGTTTATGGCAGAGAAGGCATATCTGATGAAAGAGATGCAAGCACGATAGGTTTCGCGACCGTGCGTGCCGGCGATATTGTTGGTGAGCATACAGCTTATTTTGCTGATATTGGTGAGCGAATTGAATTAACTCATAAAGCAAGTTCTCGAATGACCTTTGCTTTAGGGGCAATGCGTGCGGCATTTTGGTTAAGTGAAGCTGATCCGGGTTATTACGATATGCAAGATGTTCTAGGCTTGAAGGATTAATCGCAAGCTATTAGTGACTAATAAGCAGGTTACATTTACTGTATCTACGTCAGATAAGTGCATTAAAACCTGACTAATTGGTAAGTATTTTAAGGCTTTTATTATAGATAAGTATTGTTTTTGGCGTCTTTACATCAATTACGTCAAAAACAGAGGTTTTTCACAATTATTACTAGACGAAAGAAGCTTTCAAGCGTAAAATAAGTGGATTTTGTCAAAAATTTACAGTTCATGATGAATTGGTTAAGGTTTTTGGCATTTTTTGTACGTATCGCTTTTACAGTTAATGGTAGGTTCTTAGTTGTTTACCATTAATATTCTTTCTTCTTAACGGAGGTTAAATTGACTAAATCTGCCATGTTAGTGCTTGAAGACGGCACTGTATTTAAGGGCACCGCTATCGGTGCAGAAGGGACAGCTGTTGGTGAAGTAGTATTCAATACTTCAATGACGGGTTACCAAGAAATTCTGACTGATCCCTCATATGCAGAGCAAATTGTTACCCTAACATATCCTCATATAGGTAACACAGGTACCAATAGTGAAGATGAAGAATCTAGCACTATTTGGGCTAAAGGTTTAGTTATTCGTGACTTACCGTTATTAGCGAGTAATTTTCGAAGTGAACAAAGTTTAAGCGATTACCTAAAAGCAAAAAACATCTTAGGTATTGCTGATATAGATACGCGTAAATTAACACGTATCTTACGTGAAAAAGGTGCTCAAAATGGTTGTATCATTGCAGGTGACTATACTGACGTAAGTGCAGAAGAAGCAAAGGCGCTAGCACAAGCACAAAGTTTTCCTGGCTTGAAAGGAATGGACTTAGCGAAAGTGGTTTCGACTAAAGAAGCATACACATGGACTGAAGGTAGTTGGCAGCTAGGTAAAGGGCACGTTACATCTGAAAAGTCTGATTTTCATGTGGTTGCGTACGATTTCGGTGCCAAACGTAATATTCTACGTATGTTAGTCGACCGTGGTTGTAAGCTAACAGTGGTACCTGCGCAAACCTCAGCAGAAGAAGTACTAGCCATGAATCCTGACGGTATTTTCTTATCAAATGGCCCTGGTGACCCTGAACCATGTGATTATGCGATCAATGCAATTAAAACATTCTTAACTACAGATATTCCGGTATTTGGTATTTGTTTAGGTCATCAGCTACTAGGTTTAGCTAGCGGTGCTAAAACCATTAAAATGAAATTTGGTCATCATGGCGGCAACCATCCAGTAAAAGATTTTGCACGAAATGTGGTGATGATTACAGCCCAAAACCATGGCTTTGCTGTAGATGAAAACAATTTACCTGAAAACTTAAAAGTGACACATACCTCACTATTTGATGGTTCAATCCAAGGTATTCACCGTACAGATAAACCCGCATTTAGTTTCCAAGGCCATCCTGAAGCGAGCCCTGGACCAGCAGATGCCGCACCTTTGTTCGATCACTTTATCGACTTAATTGTTGCTGCTAAAAAAGCTTAGAACCTAGACAAGAGAAGAGAGATTATAAAATGGCAAAACGTACTGATTTAAAAACTATCTTGATCTTAGGCGCTGGCCCAATTGTTATTGGTCAAGCATGTGAGTTTGATTACTCTGGCGCACAAGCTTGTAAAGCACTGCGTGAAGAAGGCTACCGAGTTGTATTGGTTAACTCAAACCCAGCAACGATAATGACCGATCCTGAAATGGCTGATGCGACCTACATCGAACCTATTCACTGGGAAGTTGTTCGCAAAATTATTGAAAAAGAACGTCCTTGTGCGGTATTACCGACTATGGGCGGTCAAACAGCATTAAACTGTGCACTTGAGCTTGAAGCAAAAGGTGTATTAAAAGAATTCAACGTTGAAATGATTGGTGCGACAGCTGATGCAATTGATAAAGCTGAAGATCGTAGTCGTTTTGATAAAGCAATGAAAGCCATTGGCTTAGAAACGCCACGTGCTGAAATAGTGCATACGCTTGAAGAAGCACACGCGGCAAGCAAAAACTTAGGTTTTCCTTGTATTATACGTCCGTCATTCACTATGGGGGGCAGCGGTGGTGGTATTGCTTATAACCGTGAAGAATTTACAGAAATTTGTACACGTGGTTTAGACCTTTCTCCGACATCTGAATTATTGATTGATGAATCATTAATTGGTTGGAAAGAATATGAAATGGAAGTTGTACGCGATAAAAATGATAACTGTATCATTATTTGTTCGATTGAAAACTTCGACCCTATGGGCATTCATACCGGCGATTCAATTACAGTTGCACCAGCACAAACGTTAACCGATAAAGAATACCAAATCATGCGTAATGCTTCGATTGCGGTTCTACGCGAAATTGGTGTTGAAACGGGTGGCTCAAATGTGCAGTTTGGTATTTGTCCTAATACTGGACGTATGGTGATCATTGAGATGAACCCACGGGTCTCACGCTCGTCTGCACTTGCGTCAAAAGCGACAGGTTTCCCAATTGCTAAAATTGCTGCAAAATTAGCTGTCGGCTACACGCTAGATGAATTAACTAATGATATTACTGGCGGTAAAACACCAGCATCATTTGAACCGACCATCGATTACGTTGTGACAAAAATTCCTCGATTTAACTTTGAAAAGTTTGCCGGTGCAGAAGATCGTTTAACCACGCAAATGAAGTCTGTTGGCGAGGTAATGTCAATTGGCCGTAATCAACAAGAATCATTACAGAAAGCACTTCGTGGTTTGGAGGTTGGCGTTAATGGTTTTGATCCTATGGTTGACGTGACACAGCCTGGTGCTAAAACCAAAATAATGCATGAGTTACAAGAAGCGGGTGCCGATCGTATTTGGTATATTGCCGATGCTTTCCGTCTAGGCTTAACTGTTGATGATATTTTCCGTTTAACTAAAATTGATCGTTGGTTCTTAGTCCAAATTGAAGACATTATTTTAGAAGAAGCGAAAGTTGCCGAAGGTGGATTAAAAGTATTAACACCTAGCTACTTACGTAAATTAAAGCGTAAAGGTTTTGCAGATTCACGCTTAGCTGATTTAATTGGTGTAGCTGAAGCTGAAGTACGTAAAAAACGTCATACTGCCAATATTTTCCCCGTCTATAAACGTGTAGATACCTGTGCCGCTGAGTTTAGTTCAGATACCGCTTACATGTATTCTACTTATGATGAAGAATGTGAAGCTAACCCGACAGATAAAGAATCAATCATGATCTTAGGTGGCGGTCCAAACCGTATTGGCCAAGGTATTGAATTTGATTACTGTTGTGTTCATGCCGCATTAGCATTACGCGAAGACGGTTATGAAACTATCATGGTTAACTGTAACCCTGAAACAGTTTCAACTGATTATGATACATCAGACCGTTTATATTTTGAGTCAATCACTTTTGAAGATGTGCTTGAAATTGTACGTATTGAAAAACCTAAAGGCGTAATTGTGCAATACGGTGGTCAAACACCACTTAAACTAGCTCGTGCTTTAGAAGCGGCTGGCGTACCTATTATTGGTACCTCACCTGATGCCATTGACCGTGCCGAAGACCGTGAACGCTTCCAACAAGCCGTTGACCGTTTAGGTTTATTACAACCTGAAAATGCCACTGTTACTTCGTTAGACGAAGCGATGGCAAAAGCTGAAGCCATAGGTTTCCCGCTTGTGGTTCGTCCATCGTATGTACTGGGCGGTCGAGCAATGGAAATTGTATATGACTTAGATGATTTACGTCGTTATATGACCGAAGCAGTAAGCGTTTCAAATGACTCTCCTGTTTTGCTTGATCATTTCCTAGATGACGCGATTGAAGTTGATATTGATGTTGTTTGTGATGGTGTCGATGTTGTTGTTGGCGGTATTATGCAACATATTGAACAAGCTGGTGTTCACTCGGGTGACTCAGCATGTTCATTACCTGCATACAGCTTAAGCCAAGAAGTACAAGATGTTATGCGCAAGCAAGTGACAGACTTGGCGTTTGAGTTAGGTGTTATTGGCCTAATGAATACGCAAATGGCAGTTAAAGACGGCGAAGTGTACTTAATTGAAGTTAACCCGCGTGCCGCTCGTACTATACCATTTGTGTCTAAGGCGACAGCAGTACCTTTAGCTAAAGTAGGTGCGCGTGTAATGGCTGGTAAGTCACTTAAAGAGCAGGGTATTATAAAAGAAGTAGTACCGCCTTACTTTTCAGTGAAAGAAGTGGTCATTCCATTTAACAAGTTCCATGGTAGTGACCCATTAGTAGGACCAGAGATGCGTTCAACTGGCGAAGTGATGGGCGTGGGTGATACCTTCGAAGAAGCTTATGCTAAAGCTAACTTAGGTGCAGGTGTATCAGTACCTAAAGATGGTCGCGCGTTAATTTCAGTTCGTAATAGTGATAAAGGCCGAGTTGCTGACTTAGCTCGACAAATGGTGGCATTAGGCTATGCAATTGATGCGACTCACGGAACGGCTATTATCTTAGGTGAAGCTAACATTCCTTGTCGTTTAGTGAATAAAGTACATGAAGGTCGTCCGCATATTCTTGATAGAATTAAGAATGGTGAATACAACTACATTATTAACACCACAGAAGGTCGCAAAGCGATTGAAGACTCTAAAGTGTTACGTGGTGGTGCTTTACGTTACAAAGTCGCTTATACTACAACATTGAACGCTGCATTTGCTGCTTGTCAATCGCATTCAGCAGATGACCGCAATATTGTAACGTCAATACAAGAGCTACATAAGCGTTGTAAATAAAGCTATTTGAGTGATAAATTTGTTCTTATAAAGAGCTAATTTCCTCAAGTTTTTATTTTAGCGAATTATTTTTTGAAGGTGGTTACCTAGTTTTTAACATAGGTTAGCCGCCTTTCTTGTTAGTAAAAGAAGAGTAAAATGACAAAATATCCGATGACATTGCTTGGCGCTGAGCAATTAAAAGAAGAATTAAGAATTTTAAAAACAGAAAAGCGCCCACGTATCGTTAAAGACATTGCCGATGCTCGTGAACATGGCGATTTGAAAGAGAACGCTGAATATCATGCGGCCAAAGAAGAGCAAGGCTTCTGTGAAGGGCGTATTCAAGATATTGAAGGACGTTTATGTAATGCACAAGTTATTGACGTTACTAAAATACCTAATACCGGTAAAGTTATCTTCGGCTCAACAGTGACATTATTGAATATCGATACTGAAGTAGAAGTAAGCTATAAGATTGTTGGTGATGATGAGGCTGATTTTAAAACCGGTCGTATTTCTTTAAACTCGCCAATTGCTCGTGGATTAATCGGTAAAGAAGTTGATACTGAAATCGAAATCACGACTCCAGGTGGTGTGGTTGAATATGAAATCGTTGCAGTTGATCATATTTAATCATTAAAGCTAAGCGTTTACCAAATTTCAAGCCAAAGTAAATAAGGCACCGAACGCTTAGCTTTATCAAAACCAATAAGTTAAATAACCTTGTTAGTAAACTTATTGGTTTTTTTGTGCCTGACAAACGTCGTTATGTTGACAACTGATCGCTTTAACATTGGTATAGCCAATACGTTGTAGTTGCTCGGCAGCTAAGGCGGCACGACCACCTGAAGCACAATGCAAATAAATCTCCATATCAGCATCGGGGCAATGTTTAGCTATAGTCATTTCCAATATGCCACGAGGGATATGTAGAGAGTTATCAATTGATGAAGCGTTAAATTCTGCCGGCTCTCTAACATCAATAAACGTGGCATCTTTGTTAGTAAAGGCTTGTGCCGCGCTAACACAACTAACTGATTTTTTAGCTAGTGCAACTAATTCAGGTACTGTTAAAAGCATTTTATATTCCATAGAAAATATTGAGTCTAGGTTTATTCTATGACAAAGATAAAAAAATGTATATTAGTTTGTTCTAATGTAGTGGTGATGTTTTTTAGGCGACAAAAAAAAGGGCGAAAGCCCTTTTTTAAATACCCAGTTAATTAATCAGTGATGACCATTAAACTTTAGGTATACGAATCTTCTTTTCTTCAGATTGACGATAAATAACTAAGGTTTTACCGATCACTTGCACTTTAGTTGCATTTGTTTCACGACAAATGGCTTCAACGATGAGTGCTTTTGTTTCACGATCATCGGTAGGGATTTTAATCTTAATTAATTCGTGATGATTTAAAGCGAAGTCGACTTCGGCAACTACAGCTTCGGTAAGGCCGTTATTACCTAGTAATACCACGGGTTTAAGGCTATGAGCTAAGCCTTTTAAATACTGGATTTGTTTTTTATTTAGGTTCATTAACAATTTTCGTTACAAGTTAGCTTGAATTATCGCTATTTTACCTCCATCTAGTTTGTAATACTAATATTGTTTACAAAGTGATAGCTTTTTAACGTACTTTTCTGCTTTGTTTTTGGTTAATATAGACCTGACCTTATTTAGAAAGTAAATAAAGTTAACGAATATTCGAAAGTTAAGTAACGTTTAATAGCATAATAGATAAGTGGATTGAATGAGTAAGAATAAGGTCAGTGTCAGTAGTGCTCGGTGGTTGAAAGAGCATTTTGATGATGAATATGTAAAAAAAGCGCAAAAGTTAGGGCTTCGCTCACGCGCTGTATTTAAACTTGAAGAAATCAATAAGAAAGACAAGTTGATTAAATCTGGCATGAAAGTGGTTGATTTAGGTGCAGCACCAGGCGGTTGGTCTGAATACGCAACGAAAGTTGTTGGTGACAGTGGGCAAGTTGTGGCCTGCGATATTTTACCGATGGACCCTATTGCAGGTGTTGATTTCTTGCAAGGTGATTTTCGTGAAGAAGCCGTACTTGATGCGTTATTGAACCGAATTAATGGTAAAAATATTGATGTTGTTATGTCTGACATGGCGGCAAACTTTACCGGTAATGATACCGCAGACGCGGCACGAAGCATGTATTTAGTGGAATTAGCACTTGATATGTGTAACCAAGTTTTAAAGAGAAATGGCGCTTTTGTTGTGAAAGTGTTTCAAGGCGAAGGCTTTGAGCAGTTTATGAAAGATGCTCGAGCCGCATTTAAAACCGTTAAAACTCGCAAGCCAGAATCATCGCGTGCTCGTTCACGTGAAGTTTATCTAGTGGCGACCGGCTTTAAATTGTAGTAAATTAGATGGAATTATTTCATCGCACCATTTTGAACATTAGCAAGAGGTCATTAAGTTGAGCGATATGGCAAAAAATCTTATTTTATGGTTAGTTATTGCAGTTGTACTTATGTCTGTTTTCCAGAGTTTTACTCCAGGAAACGGTAATGAACAACAAGTAGATTACACACAGTTTATCCAAGACGTACGTCAAGGACAAATTAGAGAAGTTGACGTTGATAGAAATGGCGTTATTAATGGTATTAAACGTAGCGGTGAGAACTTTGTCACGGTTATCCCTGGTGGCTATGATCGTGATTTAATCAATGATTTAGTGAAACAAGGCGTTAATGCAACAGGTGAATTACCTGAAGAGCCTAGCTTCTTAATGACAATATTTGTTTCTTGGTTTCCAATGATATTGTTAATTGGTGTCTGGATTTTCTTCATGCGCCAAATGCAAGGCGGTGGCGGTAAAGGTGCCATGAGCTTCGGTAAATCGAAAGCGCGTTTATTAGGTGAAGACCAAATTAAAACCACTTTTGCTGACGTTGCAGGTTGTGATGAAGCAAAAGAAGAAGTATCAGAGTTAGTTGATTACTTAAAAGACCCGTCACGCTTTCAAAAGCTAGGTGGTCGTATACCATCAGGTGTTTTAATGGTTGGTCAACCAGGTACGGGTAAAACGTTATTAGCTAAAGCCATTGCTGGTGAAGCGAAAGTACCGTTTTTTACTATTTCAGGTTCAGACTTTGTTGAAATGTTTGTTGGTGTTGGTGCATCACGTGTACGTGATATGTTCGAACAAGCAAAAAAATCAGCACCTTGTATTATCTTCATTGATGAAATCGATGCTGTTGGTCGCCAACGTGGCGCTGGTATGGGTGGTGGTCATGATGAACGTGAACAAACACTTAACCAAATGCTAGTTGAGATGGATGGCTTTGAAGGCAATGAAGGTGTAATCGTTATTGCTGCAACTAACCGTCCTGATGTACTAGATCCCGCATTATTACGTCCTGGTCGTTTTGACCGTCAAGTCACTGTTGGCTTGCCTGATATTCGTGGCCGCGAACAAATTCTTAAAGTACATATGCGTAAAGTACCATTAGGTGACGATGTCAAAGCGTCAGTTATCGCACGTGGTACACCTGGTTTTTCTGGTGCCGATTTAGCAAACTTAGTAAACGAAGCCGCATTATTTGCAGCCCGTTCAGCACGACGTGTCGTGGGTATGGCTGAGTTTGAAAAAGCTAAAGATAAAATCATGATGGGTTCTGAACGTCGTTCAATGGTAATGACTGAATCTGAAAAAGAGATGACGGCTTATCATGAAGCAGGCCACGCAATTGTTGGTCGCTTAGTACCAGATCATGATCCTGTTTACAAAGTCAGTATTATGCCACGTGGTCGCGCTTTAGGTGTCACTATGTACTTACCAGAGCAAGACAGGTTTAGTCATAGTAAGCAGCACTTGGAAAGTAACATTTCATCTTTATACGGTGGTCGTATTGCTGAAGAAATGATTTACGGTTTTGAGAAAGTGTCAACAGGTGCATCGAACGATATCGAACGTGCCACGCAGCTTGCTCGTAAAATGGTTACACAATGGGGCTTCTCTCAAAAAATGGGTCCTATGTTGTTTGCTGAAGAAGAGGGCGAAGTATTCTTAGGTAGAACATCATCTAAGTCACTGAATATGTCTGATGAAACAGCACGTGCTATTGATGAAGAGATTAAAGACTTTGTTGATCGTAACTATCAACGCGCTGCGAAAATCTTAAAAGAAAATGAAGATATTCTACATGCAATGAAAGATGCATTAATGGAATATGAAACGATTGATGCCTTACAAGTTGATGATCTAATGAATCGTACTAAAGTTCGCCCACCGGCTGATTTTGACGGCACAAGTTCTGATGGTAAATCAGATAATAATGCAGATTCTAGTAAACCTTCAGCAAAAAAGGATGACGAGAAAGCGTCACCAACGGAATCTTCAAGTTCAAATGAAACTTCAGATATGCCAGCTAAATAAATAGCTATATTTGAATAATAAGCCTCAATGGTTAAATCATTAGATTTATCAACTATTGAGGCTTTATTTTATGTAAAGTTTATCCGTATTTATTAAAGAATTTATAAAGAGAATCTGGTGTTAAATCATCTTAATTGTTCCAACTTAAGCCTCGACTTATCGACACCGCAAGTGATGGGTATTCTTAATACTACGCCTGATTCGTTTTCAGATGGTGGTAGCTACACGCAACTTGAATCTGCGTTAGCACAAGTTGAACGTATGATTGTTGATGGTGCTAGCATCATTGACATTGGTGGTGAGTCAACACGCCCTGGTGCTGAAGATGTCAGTGAAGAAGATGAATTGGCACGTGTTATTCCTGTGCTTATTGCCATTAAGCAACGCTTTGATGTTTTAGTTTCTATTGATACTAGCAAAGCAGCGGTAATGATCGCGGCAATAGCTGCGGGTGCCGATATGATTAATGACGTAGCAGCCTTGCAAAATCAAGGGTGTTTAGCCGCTGTCGCGCAAAGTGATGTGCCTGTTTGCTTAATGCATATGCAAGGTTTACCTCGTACGATGCAAAATAACCCCAGTTATGATCATGTGATTAACGATATAGTGGCATTTTTTCAACAACGCATTGAGGCTTGTGTAAGTGCCGGTATTGCACGAGAACGCATTATTTTAGATCCTGGTTTTGGCTTTGGAAAAACACTTGAACAAAACTTTCATCTCTTAGCTAACTTATCGAAATTTTCTCAGCTAAAGTTACCTTTGCTTATCGGGATTTCGCGTAAATCTATGATAGGAAACTTATTAAATCGAGACGTTAAGCAACGTCTCGCTGGCAGCTTAAGTGCTGCCATTATTGCCGCTCAACAAGGGGCAAATATTATTCGTGTGCACGATGTTGAAGCAACCGTGGACGCATTAACTGTATTACAAGCCGTAACTGATAACCAGTAAACAGCTAGGATTAAAAAGCTAATAGTTAAGCCATTAGCGTAATGGAGAAACTCATGTCAGAAAGAAGATATTTTGGTACCGATGGAATTCGTGGTTTAGTCGGACAATACCCAATTACCCCACAATTTGTTATGAAGTTAGGTTATGCCGCAGGACGCGTTTTAGCCGCGCAAGGCACCAAAAAAGTACTTATTGGTAAAGACACCCGCATATCAGGTTACATGTTAGAGTCTGCGTTAGAAGCAGGATTCTCAGCAGCTGGCATTGATATTGGTTTATTAGGGCCAATGCCTACGCCAGGTATTGCTTACTTAACTAAAACCTTTCGCGCTGAAGCCGGCATTGTGATCAGTGCCTCACATAACCCTTTTTATGACAATGGTATCAAATTCTTTTCTCAAGACGGACAAAAGTTGCCAGACGATGTTGAGTTAGCTATTGAAGCCGAACTTGATAAAGACATGGGCTGTGTAGAGTCTGCTCACTTAGGTAAAGCTAATCGCATAGCTGATGCTGCCGGTCGTTATATTGAATTTTGTAAAAGTAATTTTCCAAGCCAATATTCATTAAAAGGCATGAAAATAGTTGTCGATTGCGCAAATGGTGCCACGTATCACATTGCCCCTAATGTTTTTCGTGAGTTAGGTGCTGAAGTGGTCGAAATCGGAACGGCACCCAATGGTACCAATATTAATCATGAATGTGGCGCAACCTCGATGGCGGCAATAAGCGCTGCGGTTGTTGAGCATCAAGCAGACCTAGGTATTGCTTTAGATGGTGATGGTGACCGTTTGATGATGGTAGATCATACCGGCTATGTTATTGATGGCGATGAATCTGTTTATGTTATTGCTTGTAATGATTTGCAAAGTGGTAATATCGATGGTGGTGTTGTGGGCACCTTAATGAGTAATATGGGCCTAGAGCTTGCTCTTGCTGATATGGGCGTTCCGTTTGCTCGTAGTAAAGTTGGCGATCGCTATGTTATGGAAATGCTTAAGCAAAAAGGTTGGCAATTAGGGGCAGAAAACTCTGGCCATGTCATCAATTTAAACCATACATCAACCGGTGATGGAATTATTGCTGCTTTGAACGTTTTAACCGCTATTTGTAATACGGGTAAAAGCTTATTTGAATTACGCCAAGGTATGACTAAATTGCCACAAGTGTTAGTTAATGTTAGATTTTCTGGTGATAGCGATCCATTAGTTAATGATGATGTTGTTGCGGCTGTTGACAAAGTAAATGCAATCCTCACGGGTCGTGGGCGTGTACTTTTGAGAAAATCAGGCACTGAACCACTGATCAGAGTTATGGTTGAAGGCCCAGAACACGACGAAGTTACAGCGTTAGCAAACAATATTGCTGACGCCGTTAAGCTTGCATGTTAGTGGTAATAATTTGGCCATTTACATATGTCGAATAAATATTAGGCAATTGAACAAGATATTGCTTGAAAGACTTGTATCTTGTCGACAGGTTAGTTAATATCTCGCCGCTTTGATTTAGGAATGAAAAATGAATAGACGCGCAATAGTTGCAGCAAACTGGAAAATGAATGGCAGTTTAGCATTAGTCAACTCAATGGTTTCAGAGTTAAACAGTTTAACGTTAAATGAAAATGTTGAAGTTGTTGTCTGTCCAAGCTTTCCTTACTTAGCGGCATTTAATTTAGTCAGCACTGAAATGAAGTTGCCAAAGGCTTTCAGTTTAGGTGCACAAAACTTAAATGAGCATGCTAAAGGTGCATTTACTGGTGAAGTATCAACCTCAATGTTACAAGAAGTTGGTGTTAATTATGTCATACTAGGACACTCAGAACGTCGTAGTATATATAAAGAATCGAGTAGTTTAGTTGCGCAAAAAGTTAAAGCAACGCTAGCAGCAAACCTTAAACCTATCTTATGTATAGGTGAGAGCGAAGAAGAGCGAATAGCAGAGCAAACCGAAGTCGTTTTAGCCGCGCAATTACAGCCGGTGATTGATGAAATAGGTATTGAAAATTTTAAAGATGTTGTTATTGCGTACGAGCCTGTTTGGGCAATAGGTACAGGAAAAACAGCATCGCCAGAAATGGCGCAAGCAACGCATCAATTTATTCGAGAATTTATCGCGAAAATTGATGAAAACGTCGCAGTTAGAGTGCCATTGTTGTATGGTGGCAGTGTCAATGCGACAAACTGTGAAGAATTATTTGCACAAGCTGATATCGATGGTGGATTAATCGGCGGTGCTAGTTTAAAAGCTGATGAATTCAAAGTAATTTGCTCAGCAGCAAAGGGATAATAAAATGTTGTATCAAGTGTTAATTGTAGTGTATTTGATCGTTGCTTTATGTTTAATTGGCTTAGTGCTGATTCAGCAAGGTAAAGGTGCTGATATGGGCGCATCATTCGGTGCTGGTTCATCAGCAACCATTTTTGGTTCAAGCGGTTCTGGTAACTTCTTAACTAAAGCGACTACTTACTTAGCGATTGCTTTTTTTGTTATTAGTTTAGTACTAGGTAACTTAACGGCTAATCGTGTTAAAGCAACAGATGAATGGAATAATATAGACGTTCCTGCTGGACAAGTAGCACCTGCAACTGATGCGATTCCAACTGACAGTGTTGAACCGAAAGTGAACAACTCTGATGTGCCAAGTAGTGACACAGTGACAGAAAAAGATAGCGACGTACCAGGCTAGTTTAAAAAATTTGCAGATATGGCGGAATTGGTAGACGCGCCACCTTGAGGGGGTGGTGCCTTAGGGCGTGAGAGTTCGAGTCTCTCTATCTGCACCAAATACAGGTTCTACTAGAACCAATAAAAACCGGAATAACCTTTATCATAAGGTGTTCCGGTTTTTTTATGTCTGTATTTTCTGATTAACAATGTAGAGTCATAGGTCTTGATGCTCCAGAGCTAACAATACTGGTAACAAGCAGATATTTCAGGGGGAGTAGCTAAACTCAGAATAAAACAGATTGATTTACCATACTGCGCTATTGATAGTTGCACGGGTAAAGTTAAGCTAGGCAATAAACTAAATTTCTGTTAAATATTTTGCTGATAAAGCTCTGGCTAGAACGCATATTAAGCAGGTTAATTACCGTAAAGGTTTAGGGCTTATACGCGGAGGTGAATGAGGCGTTTGCTGAGTCGTGACTGAAGAGATAACGTGTTTCGATTTTATAGCTTATACACTGACTATTAAAGACTAAGGCTGGGAGCAAATATTATGATTTTGATTTGCTAGCGGTGGTTATTTGATGATTTTTACTGACGTTTATTGACGATTCAGCGTTGCGGGTACGTAAAGGATAAGAGCAAGAGTCAGCATTATTTTTTATATTTTTAGCGATAAAATTTAAGGTTGATGCGGTGAATTTTACTTTTTTCATTATGATGCTCACCGTGTAGGTATCAATAGAAAATACATATATAAAATAAAAACAATGCCATATCTGGCATTGTTTTTATTAACGAGATATTACTTAAATACCTAGGTATTAGCTTTTTGAAATTACTTTTTTAGTGCTAGTCGTAATTTTTGCAACTACGCGACGGTTTAATTTATGCGCCGTGACGGTGTTTTCTGTTGAAAGTAATTGCTCTTGGCCATAACCTTTGGTGGTTAAGCGACTGCTTTCAATGTTGAACTTATTCACTAAAATGCTTTTCACGGCATCGGCACGTTTTTTCGACAACATTAAGTTGTAATCGGCGCTGCCTGTTGCAGAGCTGTGTCCTTCTATCTCAACAGAAGTTTGTTTATATTCTTTCATAAAGTCCGCTAGCCTTTGAATATCATCAACTAAAGCAGGTTGAACGATAGAGCTGTTATTAGCGAATGCTATATTTAGCTTAATTTCTACTTCATGCTCTGAATACAATGTACAACCGGTAGAATCTACTTTTACTGTAGATGGCGTATTATCACAACGATCAATAGCGTCACGTATACCATCATTATCGCTATCTTTGATCATAGGCTTAGCAGCTACAACTGTTTTAGGTTTAGCCATTACTGGTGCTTGTTTAGCATCACCAAATGCATACTTTACACCTAACTTTATACCTTGATCGGTAAAACCATAGTCTAGATCTCTATAAACGACTGCTTCACTGTAAAGTGAAAAACGATCGCTGACTTGAAAGTTGTAACCTGCACCAACATTTACAGCGTTGTAGCTTCGTTCATTACGAAAGCGTTTTACACCAGCAAAGAGGTATAAATCGCTATCTTCTAACTTGTAAATGGCATCAAGGCCAGCACGTGTGCCGTAATCATGATCTCCACCGTCTTGAATTTCATAACGAGTTTTGGCAACTTCAAAGCGAACATCCCAGTAGTCATTAATTATTTTCTGTAAATCGATACCGATAGATTTTCCGGCTTCAATTTGGTGCCAATCATTGTCTGTTTCTTTATTGGTGCTTGACTTTATATAGTCGCCAAATACACCAAGCTCCCATGTTTTATCGATATTTTCTGCAGCGAGTGGTGAACTGATAAGGGCTGCTAGTAGAGAGATTTTAAATGCTTTCATAGGTAATTCCTTGCTTAGAGATAAATACTTTTTATTAGTTTCTATCCTCTATAACGAGGAGTATGGGTAAAAGTCACAAATTAATTATTATTTATTTCAAAGTATTGATTTTGCCGATAGAAAATCTTCAAGTGGCTTGGGTATAAGTGCTACTTGCACAAACTTGAGCTAGTGCTGAAAAATAAATGATGACACATCCCTAAGTAACAATACTCGGCTTATTCGTCCTTAAAGTTCATCTATTCGTAACAATAATACGAAAAATACACTAGAATTTGCCACTTTGCTTTTAGCGACAGATTATTTTCTTCATGAAAGTAAAGTAATTGTGACTTTTACAGATAAAAATCGTTATTAATAAAAGCAGCAAAGTTATTAGTTATTTGCTAGGGGAAAATAATGAACAACATAGAACAAAACTTAAAAGATCAGTTTGAGCAAGATGATGACATTGCTTTTGAGACACCTGATGAAGAATTATTTAAGCGTGCGGTGACAACTGCGAATGTACAGCAGGGCAGTAAAGATTTAATTGCGCTTGGCATGGCCTCTATTTGGGTGGTTTTTGCTAGCATATTTATGAAAATTTTAAAGCCTGTTTTTAAAAATATGGCTAACAGTAATAGGAACAAATAATGGAAACCGAAAATATCTCAGAAAAAACCTATACGGGTCTGATGGCTGTTTGGCATAAAGTGGTTACTTTTATGCCGGATCTTATTGTGGCTATTTTGTTTTTACTTGTTGGTTGGGCCATTGCTTCTTTAGTGAAGCGACTACTTAATAAATCGTTGATCAAAATAGGCTTTAATACATTTTTGGATAAACTTGGCCTTGAGGCTTTGTTAAAAAAAATGGATATTAATGTTCAAGGTAGCCAAGTGGTTGCCAGTATTATATCTACCTTTATCTTATTAATATTTTTATTGGCCGCATTGGATATTGTCGGCCTTAAAATGCTGTCTGGTTTAATTGACACACTTGCTCTGTTTTTGCCCAAATTATTGGCTGCTTTAGCCGTATTGCTGTGTGGTTTTTTTGTTGCCCAAATTGTTTTCAATGGTGTAAAAATTGCTGCTAAAAATACCGGCGTTGATTATGGCCGCTCTGTTGCAGAAGTGTGCCGCGGCATTATTATTGTCATCACTGTCTCATTGTCGATTACGCAGTTAGATATTGATGTATCACTACTCAATAATATTCTTTCAGTGGTTATTGCTAGTGTTGGCCTTGCTGCTGCTATTTCTTTGGGTATTGGAACAAAGTCAATGGCACAAGAAGTTGTCGCTGGGGTGTATCTCAGAGAGATGTATCAAATTGGTGACAACATTGAAGTACAGGAAGTTAAAGGGGCTTTAGTTTCAATTGGTAGTGTTGCCAGTAAGGTGATGGCTGAAGGCGAATCAATTATTACTGTACCCAATACTTTTTTGTTGGCGAATAAAGTAACGAAACAATAAATTGTAGGAAATAGGTTACTTTTGATTTGAATTCGTTTAACGAACGACAGCTCGTTGCACTTGTGCAAGAGAGCTTGCCTTATGACACGCGCTTTTTTCAGCAGCTGATCAGCCCTTACTTGCCTAAATTAAAGGGCTATTGTGTCAAGGTGCTAAATAACCAATCTGATGCTGAAGATGCAGTGCAGGAAACTATTATTAAAGCCTTAACCCATTTAAAAGGCTTTAAGTGGCTAGTGTCGTTTAAGGTCTGGTTGTTTAAAATTGCCCATCATGAATGCATAAATAAGATCAGAGAGCGTCGTTGGGATATTATGCAATATGATGATGACTACTTAGAGAGCTTAGAAGCAACATTGCCTGAACAAGATTTAGCGGCGTTAATTTCAACCATGCTTGAGCGATTATCATTTGTGGATCGTAATATTATGTTGTTGCGTTACCGAACAGGTTTAGTGTTTCAAGAAGTTGCTGATATTTGTGAAATGAAACTGTCTGCGGTAAAAATGCGACATAAACGAGTGCTTGAATTTTTGACCGGTCAAATTGATGATACCGACCGGTAAATATTAGGCGTTATAAAAACCAAAAAAAGGGACTCGTTAGTCCCTTTCTTGATTTATCGGTTATTAATTAACAGCTGGCTATTTCTTTACCCATTGCCCTGCTGCATTTTGAATTAAGTGACCAGGCTGTGTTTTTGCTAGGGCTTTTTGGCCTGCTAAGGCAGTAACTTGCTGCAGTGTAATTTTGTTCTTTCTGGCTAAATTAAGGTAAATTTCTTTACGTTTTTCATTAACGCTAGCCACTAAACTTTTTGCTTCTGCACTGTTTACAACTACCCCTAAATAACCGTTAGGCATTTCACCCACTAAACCTTGCTGCTTTGCATCATCGAGTGAAATAGCCCAGGCTGAAAATGCCATGGTTGATACTAATAGCGCGCAGGTTAATTTTTTAACTAGTTTATTGGTTATATTACTACTTAGTTTACTCATGATTATCTCCTAAAATACGTCGCTATCATCACTAAATATGTCATCAAGTTGTTTGTCAACTTTCACTTTAATTTCATGATCTATTTTTAAGTTTAAATTGATCGTGATCGGCTCTTTTGCGCTGACTTCTATCTTATGTGTACAGCCACTTATTATAAAAATAGCTAACACAGTGGTTAGTATTTTATTCATACTTACTCCTTAATGTTTTTGTAAACCTTTGATAATACGTTCTTCAAATTGTTCGGTAATTGACATTGATTCAAGCAAGCCTAATAAATCATAGCTTAAGTTCAAATTCAGATTTACATCGTTATCGATGTCTGGGTTACGGCCTTTTATTACCGTTGCCAATAGCATATAGCCGTCATCTGCCATAGAAACATCAGAGGACAGTTGATGATAATGTAAGTTTTGCAATGCATCAAACGCTAACTGTAATTGGCTGTTATTTGCTTTTAGCTCTTCGACTGCAGGGTTATTCATTACTTGGATAAGACCTTGCGTAACGTTATGTAACTCACCTTTTTCCATGGTGTATTTTTCGCCATCAAAAATTATCGGTAATTGGCCTGAGACATTACCGGTGACGACAATGCCTTGCTTTTTATCTAATGCTAATACTTGCTCTAAGTCTATAGAGGTAAGCTGAACGTCAACTGAATGCTTATGCTCTAATGGCCACTGAATACTTGGAATCGCAAAGCTGCCACCTAAAATATCGCCTTTGAGTTGACTTGCCGTGATTTTAAAATCTTCTTGGTAGCTTAATCCTGTGGTGATGGACAGTTTGGCTATTGGGGTTGGTGTATCGATTAAAGCAATGGTGAGGTTTTCGTCTACACCAGAATGCGTTGTTAATTTGCCTGCAGAATAATTAAAGCTTTGCTGCCAATTTAGTTCTTGTAGCCAAATATCTTCAACTTCTCCACTGACCGAAGTTAGCCCTAATGAGATAAGCAACGGTGTGTTTGCAATGTTAGATAAATCACTGACTTGACCGGCAACGCTATAACTGAGTGTGCCGTCGACTAATGCTACCTTTACCGGCAATTGCAAATTAAGTGACAGTAAGTCAGTTAAGGGTAATGCCTTAGCGCTGAGGGTAATATGAGGTTTCTCTGCAGTGCCTGAAATCGCTAATTGTCCTAGTGGAACCTCATCAGCGCTGGCAAGAGTTGTGATTGAAATGTTATCTATATTGCCCGTTATTTTGCTGTTCAAGGTTAATTTATTGATATTGAGGTATTTTGGAACTTGTAATTTATGCGCCACGCTGTCGATTGACAAATCTAACCGGATCGCCTGTTGATCTTGAAGCTTTATATCACCTTGCAGATAGTTTTTGATGTTTTTAATTGAAAGTCGTTTCTTATTACCGGCGCTTTGAGCAGATAATATGGCGATATTATTGCTCGACAAAAACGAGTTTTCAGAAATTTTTATTAACGTTTCATTTTGCGCTTGACGAATAGAGCCTAGTAGCATTATCCCAACAGCCTCAGAAGATAAGCTGCTAATTGCTGAAAGTTGCAGTGAGCTATTAAGCATAAAGTCTAGTTCAGCTAAGATAACGTTTTTAGCTGTTACATAATGGTCGGCTAATTTAGCGCTTTTATGGTTAGGTGTGATAAATTGATGAAGATCTAAGACAATGTTGCTTAGGTTAAGTTGATGAGCAGGCTCAGTGTTGTGTATATTTTTACCTAGTTCGGTTGCTGGATTAGTGGCTTGGTTATTTACCTGGTCATTTACCTGACTATTTACTGGCGCTGAACTTAGCGTAACGTTAACAATATTTTTTGCGGTAACGTTTAAGCTAGAAAGCGTCAGTTGTTGTGTCTTGAAACGGTAAAGAAAATCACCACCAGGGCTTAGCGATAGCTGGTTGATAGGATTTTCTTTTAGCACGGTGACAACTTCAGGAGCTATATCATTTTGTTTCAGTAGTGCCAATAAATGTGGCTGGCTGTAATGTAACGTTAAGGCCGTGCTGTCAGTAAAAGATAAAGCAAGTTGAGCATCATTTTTATCTTCTGTGCTATTGGCTGAAAAATTAATTTCACCGTTAATGCCTAGCGCACCGCTTAGCTTGAAGGGGCCACTTGCTTTTACCCCTGTATCAGTCTCAAGACTAAAAGCACTCAATTGGCTATTCAGGGTTAGTTTACTGTATTGATAATTGATTAAGCTATAAAGCTCGCCATGAGTTTCTATTGTTTGTGCAAGTTCTTTTATGGCTAAGGGCAGCGCTATATTATGTTGGTCAATAAGCTCAGCTAATAGCGATAGTTGAGCACTTAGTTCTAACGAAAAATTCTCTTGTGTTGTTTGTTCATTTTTTGAAAATGTAGCCGAAAATAAGGTTTGTTGTTGATGATCTTGTAGTTGTATTTCAAACTGACTATTGTTTGCTAAAAAATGCCCAAAATAACGACTTGGTAAACTACTTTTATCTATTTCGCTATGTTTTAAAACCGGTGATTTGCTGCTATCGATAACTTGGTGGGGAGTATAGCGTAACTGTTTTACTGCTATATCAAATGGTAAACCAAATTGAGCTAGCTGAGCTAAAGCCGTTTTTAATTGTTGTGATGCGGGTAATTGACTTGATTTTTGCTCAGTGTTTTTCTGAAGATCAATCAGGTAAGGCACTAGCTCCGCTGTACCATCAACATGCACTGATGCAATATCAACAGCTTTGATTTTCTGATCTGAGGTCAACTCAGTGTTTATTGCCATATCATGAATATCGACCCTAGCTTGTGGTGTTTCTATACATAAAGCACTTATTGTTAGTGCTAAGTCAGAACTGAGGTGAAAATCGAGACAAGTTATTTTAGCTTGGTATAAGGCTAGTTCTGTTTTGCTGATATTGTTTATGATACTGACACGGGAAATATAGCCGATAATCAAGGCACTAAGACTGATGCTAACAACAAGTAAGGTTTTTTTCGGGAAATTCATCTGTTGGTTTTTCTTCCTTCATCCATGTTTGCTTGCCAAGTAACGCCTACTGTATTGTTGTTGCGCTATGGGATCAATTAAAATCATTGCTTTGAATAATTTAGTAACAAATAATTCATCCATCATTATGGACTCATTTATCCCGAAGTTCGGTTAATTTATGATAAAAATTATCATAATTGAGGCAGAGTTAGTTGTATCGACTTCTGTAGAAACGTTATGATATCGGCATTTTTTACTGTTACCCATATAAAGAGAGAAGCATGTCAGCTGTTCCATTAGATAGAATTACCATTGAGCCAAGTTCGCCTGCCACAGCCTGTGTTATTTGGTTACACGGTTTAGGCGACTCTGGAGCTGGGTTTTCGCCCATCGTACCTGAACTAAGATTACCGACTAACCATTCGGTACGTTTTATTTTTCCTCACGCTCCTGAACAACCGGTAACCATTAACCAAGGTTATGTAATGCGCTCATGGTACGATATTAAAAGCATGGATTTGCATAACCGTGCTGATATGAAGGGCGTAATTGAATCTGAAGCGAAAGTTAAAGCGCTGATCAAAGAACAAAATGATAAAGGTATTCCGACCAGTAGTATTGTTTTAGCAGGCTTTAGCCAAGGTGGCGTGGTAAGTATGTTTACGGGCTTGCGCTACCCTGAGAAGCTTGCAGGTATTATGGCATTATCTTGTTATTTACCTAATGCAGATGCTTTGCCAGACCAGCTTAGCGTGGCAAATAGTGATACCCACATCCTACAATTACATGGTGCTAATGATGATGTTGTGCCATTAAGCGCTGGTAAAATGGCCAATAAATTACTGAATGAGCAAAACTATCCTGTTACCTGGAAAACGTATCCTATGGCACACAGTGTTCACCCAACAGAGATTCGTGATATTGCTCAATGGTTAGTGGCACGTTTAAATATTGCATAAGGTTGTTAAAACTATAAGGACAGTTAAATGCCAGAAGTTAATGTTAAGCTTGTTTTTGAAAAAGAAAATAAAAACAGTATTCGGTTTAAAGAAGTGCCTGAGCCAGGAAAAGCAGAAGTGTTAGGCAGTATCTACTTGCAAAAGTGGCTGGCCGGCAGTGCCAAGTCGATTGAAGTGTCGGTGAAAGTCGTCAATGAGTAATTATATATAGTTACTATATTGAGTCATTCCATTGCCTAACGGCACTAGCCGCTATACAGCTCGGTTTTATTGAAACTGAGCTACTACATTGCGTAGCTCCCCATGTAGGCACATTGAATAGACTTATAAAAATGTGCTAGTAATTTTCTAGCGCATTTTTTATGCGTTATTCATGTTGAGTGCAAGGTTAATTTACTTTATTAAATATCAGCAGGCGGTTATTCGCTGGCATAGCATGATCATCGGTTAACAACAAACCCGCACTTTTTGCTAAAGCTATAATTGCTTCAATATCGCGAATGCCACTTAGTTCATCGCGCTCTTTTAACCAAAGATCAAAATTGGCATTGCTTTCGCTAGTGTATTGACCTTGATAATTAAAAGGACCATAAATACACAACCTTCCAGCTAGCGCCAAATGCTGTGCTACACCAGCAAAAAACGTTTGTACTAGCGGCCAACTAATAATATGTAGCGTATTTGCGGTATAAATAGCATCAACAGACTTGATGGGCCAATCATGATGTAAATCTAGCGTTAGCGGCGCTAGTAAATTATTGGTAGGTTGCTCTTTAAGCCAGCAATTAATACCTTGGTGGTTAATAGCCCTATCACTGGTTTGCCATGTTAACCATGGCATATTTGGCGCAAAGTATACCGCATGCTGGCCGGTACCCGAGCCTATTTCTAGTAGTGTTTTAGCACTTTTTAAGCTCTGTGCTAGTAAAGGCAGAATAGCCGTTTTGTTATTTTCACATGCTTGGGAAAAAGGTTTATTCATGAGTTTTTCTCAGTTCATTATGGTTTAGCGAGCAAGCTGATAGTTGTTTAGTAACGGTAAGGCTTGCTATTTATTCGGATAATTTAAAAGGTAACAACTGCCGGCATTGTTGTTGATACTCGCGCATTTGCTGTTGCTCCTGTAGACAAAAGTCTTTAATAGCCGTTTTAAATGCCTGATGTTTTATCCAATGATATGACGTAGTTAATTTGGGCTCAAAGCCACGTGCTATCTTATGTTCGCCTTGTGTACCGGGATGAAATAAAGCCAGCTTATTTTCAATACAAAACGCAATGCCTTGGTAATAACATAATTCAAAATGTAAGTTATTATACGACTGTGTACAGCCCCAATAGCGACCGTATAAATTGTCATCATCAAAGAAAAACCAAGCACAAGCGACGTCTTCACCATGGCGGCTAGCGATAATCAACAAAATATGTTCAGGTAACTTTTTCACTATGTTTTGAAAAAATTCAAAAGTTAAATGCGGCGTATGTCCACGTCTTAAATAGGTCAGCTGATAGGTTAAATAGAAGAAGGCAAGCTCTGCGGCATTAATATCTTTGCCCAAAACTTGTCTAACGGATATGCCTTGCTGAGTTATCGAGAGTCGTTCTTTGCGAGTGTTTTTTCTTTTGCGTGCATTAAAGGTTGCTAGAAAATCATCAAAGTCTCGATAACCATAATTAAGCCAATGAAATTGTACGGTATTACGCTGATAAACATCATGACATTGCTGAGTTGTTATTTCTGGGGCATCTTGGCTATAAAGTAAATGCCAACTGTTGAGTTGTTGATGCTGGCAATGGTGACTTAATAGCTCGAAAGTGTCGGTAAGTTTGATGTTGTTTGATAATAACTTATGACTCGTAACTGGCGTGAAAGGCACAGTAGTAACTAGTTTGGGATAATAAGGGATACTATGTTGTTGGTACGCGTCTGCCCACGCCCAATCAAAAACATACTCACCCCAAGAGTGCGACTTAATGTAGCTTGGTAATATCGCGCTAACGTCATTATTAGTATCGTGAAGCTGTAGGTGATGAGGTTGCCACCCCTGTGCTTGTCCAATTGAGCCACTCGCTTCTAAGCACTGAAAAAATCGATAATTTGAAAATAGCGAGGCTTGGCTATTTAGTCGCTGCCAGTCTTGCTCGGCAATATCGGTAATGTTATTTACAAACTCAATTTTCACTGATAATTCTGTTACAGGTGTGGTTGATAATGACAGCTTATCAGATGCTTATGGTTTTTTGTTTATTTGTTCAGTGCTTATTGACTTGTTGTTCGTTAATTATTCGTTTACTTGGTTGTGTTCGGTTTATCGATAGCTGTAGTCGTCAATAAACCGAACTCAAAACAATTAATTAGGCTTAAAATGCGTAATTAACCTTAATATAGCCTCGACGACCAACAGTGTCGTAAGTAAAGACATCGGTATTCGCATCATTCCATGAGGTGAGGAAGGGGGGCTGTTTGTTAAATAAGTTATCAATACCACTTGATATTATTAAGTCATCCGATAGCATGTAGCTTGCTTGAATATCATTATATACGACACTAGGTACCGCACTGCCAATGGGGCCGCCACCATTTTCATCATCTGCTTTGCCGATATAACGTAAGCTATAATTTAATTGCCATGATTGTGCAGCTAATGATACTTGGAGGTTGCTTTTCCATTTAGAAAAAATACCACGATCAGCGGTTATCTTACCGAGTAGTATTTCCGTTTCTGCACCCGAAAAAGCCGTATTTTCATGTGTCAATAAACGGGTAATATCCCAATTTAGTGAAAATTTATAGTCTTGATAATCACTTTTATATTTGAAGTTAGCATCAATACCTGCAACATGTTCATTTGCGGCATTCATTGGGCGTTTTTCAAGTTCAATTACTTGATGGGTATTTTTATCACGCACGATATTATGACAATATTCAGCATAGGCGATCGGATCTGAATAACACAGGCGGAGCATATTAGAGCCCGCAACGGCATTGATCGCGTTGTCAATTTTAATATCGAAGTAATCGAGGGTTATAGCTAAGTCATCGGCGTAGGGGCTTTGCCATACGACACCTAAGGTTAGTGTATTTGCACGCTCAGGACCAACATTGGGATTACCGCCAACGCTTGTTTTTACCGTTGCGCCATCTTGAATGAAGTTACTTGGAATACCAGCGGCAAGACAATTTGCTTGAATAGTGCCGGTAGCGCCTTCGCAAGGATCAACTGTGATCAGGTTTTCAGTATTAGTGCCACCAAATAATTCTGTAATTGTTGGTGTTCTAAAGGCAGATGAACGTACCGCTCTTAGCATTAACGCGCTGTTTAGGCGCCATGTTAGACCCAGTTTAAATGTGGTGTCGGAGCCAAAAGTTGAGTAATCTGAATAACGTAATGCGATATCAGCGTCTAAATTATCGGCCCATGCAACATTTTTTGCTAAAGGAACGGCAAGTTCGAAGAATGCTTCTTTGACTTGGTATGACCCAGAAATAGCTTCTTCATCACCATTTTGTTGGGCGATGGTGTCAGGCTTACGCCAACCTTTTTCGTCTCTTTGCTCAAGTCCTGCGGCGAAAGCTAAACTGCCAGATCCTAAGGCAAGTATTTCGCCGGTTAATTGACCTGTCCAAGCGCGTAACTCATTTCCGCCAGTACCTTCACGTTGGTAGGTAACGTAATCAATCACGGCTTGTGAAAGTTCATCAACGCCAAAATAGTCACCGCAAGGAATAGCTGCATTAAGCTCGTTACTACAGGTGCTATGGTCAAGTGTTTGGGCAACGCGTTCGTCATTAAAGTCGTAACTCCAACCATCGGTACCGGTATTGCGGCCATAGCTATAACTAATTTGCCACTGCCAGTCGTTTGCCAACTCACCATTAAGCATAACACCGGTTTGTAAGGTATCTGTTTCTTGATAAAACTCTGGATTATCGACTTCGACATTGCGGCGGTTTTTTAAGGTTAAATCTTGCCCCGTAGGATTGTAGATAAAGTCGCTCGCGACCGCTACGCTTGTGAAGCCGCGTGGCGTAACAATTTGGCTAGAGCGACGGTTAGCATAAATAAGCTCAGTGTTTAGCTGTACCGTGCTGCTTAGCTCATAGTTTACCAAGGTGGCAATGTTTAAACGTTGCATTGGGCTGTACGAATTAAGTGATTCAAACCAGTTATAACCATGTTCACTGTTGTTATACTGACTATAGCTATTACCGTCGCCGTTAGGTGCTTGGTTAAATTGTACTTCACTACCATCAGCTAATGTAGCGCGACCACCAATTGTTGAGCCCGAATAAAAACACTCAAGCTTACCGCCATTTTCTGTTAGTGGGCAAGGGTTACGCTCTGACTGAAGGGCATTGCCTGTGTTAACATAATTAAGGTTAACGACTATATTACCGCGTTCAAAATCACCACCTAATGTTAAGTTTATTTCTTGATTCTCTGCATCTCCTCGATCACTTACTCCTGCTTTTAGGGTTAATTGAGCGCCAGTAAAGTCATCTTTAGTAATGATATTAACAACACCCGCAATTGCGTCAGCACCATAAATTGCCGATGCGCCATCTTTTAACACCTCAATGCGCTTGACTAAACTGACGGGGATCATATTAAGATCAGGGCTGTCATTTGCCCCTGTGCCACCGGCAACAAGTCGACGGCCATTTAATAGCACTAAGGTACGCTTAATGCCTAGGCCGCGTAAGTTTATTTGTGCTGTGGCATAACCATTACTTGTCCAATAAGCATTGGTCGCATTTCCCGCGGGACCGGCCGAAGCTGTCATTTCTTGTATTAATTCTTCAACGCTCGAAATACCTGAAAAGGCGATTTGTTCAGCATTGATAACTGTTACCGGGCTTGCTGACTCTAGATCAACTTGCTTAATACGTGAACCGGTAATTTCTATACGCTCTGTTGTTTGTGTGCTTGTCAATTGTGCAACAGCTTGTTGAGTTGGAATAATGGCAAGGGCGCAGCAAATACTTAGGTAAGACTTATTTAATAACATAGGTAAGACTTATTTAATAACATAGGTGAAACTCATCAGTGATAATTAATAACTAACGCAACTATATCTGAAAAGTTTCATTTCATAGTGCGACATAATGTCGCATTTACCCTTGATTTATAAAGTAAATAATCATTTTTTGATTTTAAATAAGCTATTAAAGACTTTGCTTAAATTTACACCAGACATTATCGCGATACAGCTGCGTATTAATTTTTCAATGCTAGGCTTGAGCCGTTGAGTTATACCATTTGCCCCCGTATAATGTTGGCAAAACTCTTAAGGTACATTGCTAATATGACAACGCCAAACACGCTCAGTGACTTTTTAACACAAGTAAAAGAAAACCAACTTATTTGGGCATTACAAGACAAAGCTAGCGAAGATTGGGTAGTACTTGATTCAATTAATTTTGAAGATACTGATGTCATGCCACTTTGGTCAACAGAGGCTTTAGCAAAAAGTCATTGTGTTGAAGAGTGGGCTGAATATATCCCAGTAGCAATAACCGTTGCTGATTGGATGGAGTTTTGGGTTGAAGACTTACTAGAGGATGGCGTTATTATTGGTCTAAATTGGCAAGAAAATGACGATTGCTTTGAACTAGAGTTAGCTGAATTTACTCAATCGTTAGCAACAGTGGAAGCGCTATAAGTTAAATCAACACCTTAGCATGGTATATTAAACATCTTGAATAGCGACAGTGCTGTTCAAGATGTTATTTCTTTTTTTTATTTTTAACTTCCCTTCTCAGTACCATTTTGACCACGCTGTACATGATGTAGTTGCTATTCATTCTTAACAGTTAAGTGGCTTGTAAAATACACACACAATACTTTAAAAATCGATTGTCGTGATAAAAATAAGAGAGAAAAAAATAAAAATTAAATTTATTTTTTCTCGTTAGCTTTCGGAATTTGTGGCTTAAATGCAATTAAACAGTTTTTGAACTGCCTACTTAAATAATACACCAGTAACATACCCCTTAATTATTTTACATTTAATTTCAGTTGTTTACACTTAGTTACAGGCCGGCGTTACTGAGCCAACGGTAAAGCATAGTAATCATTTTTTCTGCCGACCTGATAAATGACATTTATATTTCAAAAATAAACCTCACTGATTTGTTGCTATATTTTCATAATAAATAATGAAATAGTGCCACAACTTCTTGGGTCAAATTAGGCAGTTATCAAG